>SDBS01003105.1_pt1 | contig 16306 bp, 11 predicted proteins | sample 2277091 | NCBI WGS metagenome assembly SDBS01 (sample SAMN10404972, study PRJNA504765) | marine sediment metagenome | isolation source: marine sediment core GS10_PC15, 163 cmbsf | place: Arctic Ocean: Southern Knipovich Ridge | collected 2010 | reverse complement strand
CCACTGTGTGATCCATCAAGCCGTCGGTAATAACCTGCACCTTGACCTTGGTCACCCCCGATTTCGTTGGTGTCAGAGGGACCCGACCATCCTGGGGCCCTCTACGATCGCCGTCAACCCAAGCCTCGGTACTTATGATTCTTTGTCCGGCAGGTACTGAGACACTAAAGGGCAGAAACCGATGTGTAGCCGAACCGGTCTTTTCCACCACAACGGTGTCTGCAAGCTGCACCTGCGGCCTCTTTGCCTCCAACTGCGCCGACGTCAAAATCGGCTGCTGCTGGATTAAAGCGTCGATCTTCTCGGCGACTGCCAGCGCCTCAGTCGCGAACACACCATTTGCTGTGATTATCACACCAATATTGTTTCGAGCACAACGGATTGTCGCAGAGCTGGGGATCAGCGCAGAGCCGGCACGCACCTCGCCATAAGCCACCGTGCCCAGTGCCAGTTTCTCGCGTTCAGAAAACTGGCTTTTGATCGCATCCACCGGCAACGATGAGCTCAGCAGCACATCACAGATCCACCATCGATACACTGCCTCGGGGCTATCGGCACGCGCCAGGGCTATACGTATCGTTCCCTGAAGTATTCTGGCTTTTGACTTCTTATACGCATTCAACCTCCTGGCAAGAAACCTATTCCACTTTTCCGGGTCGCTGCGCACATATTCGGGCGTACCTACCCTGAGCATCTCAAGATATTCTTCCGGCAATTCCGTCGGCGGGTTGGGGTTGGGCACCAAATTGCGCCATTCCCATTCCCTCAACACGAGCTCATCCGATCCATATCGCAGAACGTCGACGCCAACGGATTCCTTGGTCACAGGTGCGCTGCTCCCCAGAACGGACTTATCGATATCCGGAGCAAGCGTCCTTCCAGGCGGCCGCGGCCATTGAGCGCAGTTGCTGGATACCCACACATCCTGGAAACGCTGCACAAGAGGACCCGGCAGTCCGCTGGTAGGGGCGACATCTTCATTATTCGCCGCCGGGGCCTGGCCCTCCTGCTCCGCCAAACAGAGGGACGCACACAGGACCAAGCCAATAATCCACGTGGCCACGATATACGCCTGCCGGTCAAGGTTCATCGCAGTTCTCCTCAATGCCTGATCATTCGGCCGTAATGCCTCCAAACCTGGCTCAACAATCAGGATTATAAACATCGCCGAGCGTAACTGCCAGGTGGACCATCCTCGCGAAGGATTGGGTGCCCCGGCGCTGCGATAGCAAGAGTGGGTATTGCCACTCGCACAGTCGGCTCTAGGGGCACGAGCAGCATTGTGATTCATTAAACGCGGGGCCGCCCGACGTAAAAAAGAGTTTTCTCGGCTTCAGGCCAGCGGATTCCATATCCGACAGCGACATCCCGTTGCATCTCAGTCGTTTGATAATCGCATGATAGAAGGAACTCGCATGGGTGCTCTCTTGGTCTCCCTTCCGATGCCCGCGCTTCCCCATTGCATCGTGGTAGGTCGTCTGCAACTCTATCGCAAAACCAATCAGAGCCTGCCGGCTTTCCGGTGTGTCCAGCTTGCCCAGCTCCTCTATGGCCCACTGCTTGAGAGCCTGATACTGGGTGATATCCTTCATCCCCAGGGCCTCAATCAATGCTTCCTGGCGACTCGGACGCTCGGCCAGCAACTCGATTCTTGTCTTGCAGAACCAGATTCGCTCATCGCCCCACTTGCCAGGCATTCTGCCCTTGATTGACTTGACGATCTCCGGTAGTGCGTCAGCTACGCCCCGGTTCGACAATTCATCCGCGGCCCAGTCCTGGACCGCGCCAATAGTCACCCCTTTTTTGAGCGCCTGTCTGAGCAATTCGATCTGGTGCTGCTCCGCCGGTTGCGACGCCACCGTAACCATCCAATACGAAAGATATGCCTGTGTTCGCAGCTGTCGCGTCTGGTCACTCCAGTCAAGCCGCTCGGCCAGAGCCTCGAGCCTGTCCTTGACCTCCACCGCCTTGAGCTTGCCCAGTTCCATAACGGCAAAATACCTCAAATAAACATGCTTCTCTTTGTCTTCGGCGATCGCCATCAACGTTGCTACGGTCTGGCTACGGTGCTTGTTTGGATCGTGCGCGATGCAGTGGATCTTCTTGCGCTGCTCGAAGAACGGAGCCGGCTTAGCCAGGACCGGCCTGGACAGCACCGCCATCAGAGTAATCGCGAAAATCACCATAGCTAAGTTCCTGGTGGCTGACATGCCCTGTCCTCTTCTTGTGATACCCCTAATGCCTCCCTCGGTTGCGGGTGCCCCGTCGTTGCGACCGCAACGATGGGTTTTGAGTCCGCCGCAAGGCGTGGAGGGGTGGGTTTCAGACCCGCGCCTACCTCATCACTCCGTCCCTGGTTCGCTCGGCCGTGCGCTACAGCCATGCTGAGCGGATGGTACGTCCGGCTGGTTGCCGAATTGCTGCGGCACATCCCGCTTCAGCTTCAATAACTCAGCCTTTGTCCTTGCGGCCTTTCTGCCGTATTTCCCGCAGGGATACTTCGTGCCCAACTCGTCTAGCAGCGCCTCGGCAACCTCCCACCTGTCCTCTACTGCCTCGAGTCCGACAAGGTTGACCAGGACTGCCTCCCGAACGGGGAATTCATCAGGAAGGGCCTTGCCCAGCCGCAGGTACCTGATCGCGTCGTCGAATAGCGGCTCCGACACTTCGCCCCGGTGCTTGCGTGCCTTGAATTCCCAGAACGCCTTTTCACCGGGGTATTTCTTCTGAAACTGCGCCACACGTTCCAGCCCAAGACGGGCCGCGATGAATTTGGCTAGTAGCGTACCCTCACATTCCTTAACTATCCTCTCAAGGCGCGCAGCCTGAGCTTTGTCCGTCTTGTCGCGCTTCCCGGTCTGCACGAAGCCGCGGTCCGCTCGACCCGCCAATATCGATAAGGCCTTGGTCTCCAAATCGGAAGCTGGGGCAACCTGTATGATCAGTTCATTCGACACCAGGCCCCTGGCCACCACCACTTGGAGCCTGTAACTACCCGGACTGTTAAAAAGGATCTTATCCTTGTGCAGGTCGTCGAAGACCACGAAGTGCCCTTCGTACTGCAGGCCTCGTTCGTCCTTCGTTCTCAACGGCCCTTCCGACATTATGGGATGATATACAGGTTCCGATGCCTCCGATCCCACGGGTGCGACCCCAAACAAAGCGTCCATCGGCATCGTCTTGGAGATCCTGGCCGGCCCTGCCGCCGGCTTGTCCCTGAGCTTCTGGGCCACCAACTGCGGCTGCTCAAACCGATAGGTCAGCTTCACAACGAGGGGCTCACCCACTCTAATCTCCGAGCGGGGCAGGCTAATAATGACATCATCAGGATAGTCGCCGTACGCCTGAGGATTTGGCAACAGCCAGATGAAGATGAATGCCAGCGCAGTCATGTGGAAAATGCTCATGGTGGGTCTCCAGTACCCATACGGTGGACTTTTGCATCCACCAGTCATGTAGGGTCCGCCGTGCGGGCCATCGATATCTGACATCTTAATGCAACTGGCCATGGGAGAAAAGGTTTGCCGATGGGACCGACGCACGGGCGTTGCCGTTTGTGGTTGCCTGCGTCTGGTAGTATCACAGGGCTGTAGCGTAGATGCCTGCATCCACCAATTCGCCGAGTCAATGACGCTGCAGAGACCTGCATGCATCGCACTGTCCATCGTCCGGCCGACTATCGCCCGATGTGGCGCCACGACGAATTAACCGTGGCGCTGCCCGGCACTCCCAGAATCTCCCGTTGCCGTTTGGGGGCCGAATCCCGCCGGACCGACCGCTCATCGGACGGGTGGTCGAGCACCCCATTATGAGCCCGTCAGGCATCAGCGGCGACCGCTTCTCCGCCTCCGTCTTCGGCATCCTGGCCTGCTCATCCCGTAAGGCGGCGTAGTCTTCCTCGAACGGCCAACTGGCGCTCGGCGACTCCGGAGGACCGCCCGCCCAATTCCACGTGCTGACGGACACGAATGCCCTGCCCTGCGTGAACCAATAGTCGATGGTGCTCCACCACCTGCGTGTTCTGAGCTTCGTGCTGTCGGCCTCAAACGCGTGGTACCAGCCGTACTTCAGAAGGCCACGGCAGACCTTTCGTCCGGCAACGACGGTTAGTTGCATGGCCACTGCCGGCTTACGGCCTCGAGGAGGAATGCGCAAGACCCTCCTCACCGTGCCCATCACCTGGTCGTCGGAGTGGACCAATTCAGCATCAGCCGGAGGCGAAAAGAGCCCGTCCGAAGCGACCGTAACATACATCTCCAGCCGGCTGGCCCGAAGCTCTACCTTGGCTCCCGCGTATAGTCCCCGCCCCTGCGGCACGGTCCAGCGCCCGACGATCAGATCTGTCCCCGTAGAGAAACGCCTAGGCAGCACCCGCCAGTCGACGCCGTCCACGTCGGGGGCTGGCCGAAGTTCCGGCTGGAGCATCTGATCCACCCAGCCTGCAATCGTCGACAGATAGCCTTCAAAACGGGTCGCATCGGCGGGTGACAGATCCTCCGCCTTTAGCGCCGTGGCCCATCGCTCGGCGCCCAGCGGGACGCCGTGTGCGAACACTGGTTTCAATGCAAAAAGGCCCCGCTCGAAATCCGCAGTCTCGATCGCTCCTTGCGGAACGTACAGGTCGGCTGCTGTAAGCACCTTTCGCTTGGGGAACTTCCGCGGTGGAATACCCGGGCGAGTTGTCGACCACCCCGCGGAATTCTCAGTGAACCGCCAGCCGGTATTTGTGGATATCGGCGGGTTACGTGTAAAATCCCATGTACACATACCCAAATTCATCCGGCCCTGAACATACCAGAAGCTGATCATGCTCCACCAGTGCCGGCCTTTCGGATAGTAGTTGTCATTATAGGCCTGCTCGTCCAAATCGATCCAAATCGTCCCGTGACACACAGTGCGTCCGGCCACGCTGGCCACACGCTTGACGACAGAGATATCCCGCTCCAATGGAATACAGACAACCTTGGCGGCGGCCTCGATGACCTCTTCGTCCGACATCGTCTCGGCTGGCACCGAGAACAGCGTCTCGGAAGCTACGGTCAGATCCAGATAGAAACTGGTCGACGCAAAATGCAGTTGAGCTTTCTGATATGGCCCATCCCTTGCCTGAGACTGGTGCCGACCGCAGATGAAGTTGACGTCCCAACGGAGCTTGCGGAACAACGGCCACTCGGTCTTGGCAGAAGGCGCCGGCTGTAGTTCGGCCCGCAAGATCACGGCCAGCCACGCGGCGACCGAGTTCTGGTAATGCGCCAGGCGCTCCGCATCCGCCGGCGAAAGGTCTGTCGCTTTCTGACCCGTCTGCCACCGCGCGTCGCTCAGACCCACCCCCAACGTGTATCCGGGCTGAATCTCATCCAGGCCCCTCTCAAAGTCGGCAGTTTCGGGCGGCCCCAAAGGAACGTACGGCCGCGGCTCAGCGGACGCCGTTCCATTCACACGGAAGCAAACAAGAGCACTGCAAACAAGCATGCCTATCTTCATCGTATGCCTCCGCGTTCAACCCGGCCGAGGCCAGGATGACGGCTCAGGAATAGAAATCTACTTCGCCTGCATGCCGCGGTTCGCATCTAGTCGCAGCCACCGAGATCACTTGGACTCAGCGGATTTGCCTTTCTTCAGCTGGCGGAAGTCGTCGCGCCATCCGACCGCTTTCTTACCGTAGCCCCTCTCTGGGTACTTGGTGATCAGCTCTTCCGCGAGAGACAGGCCTTTGTCATAATCATCCTCGATGTATGCTATTAGCACGAGCTTGCCAAGGACTTCCTGGCGAATGGGAAACCCACCCGGCAGCCTTCTTGCCATCTCAAGATACGCGCTCGCCTCAGTGAAAAGGGGCTCGGCCACCGCACCGCTCTTCCGAAGCTCCTTGAACTTATCGAAACTGCGATGCTTCTTCTCAAATTCCGCAAAGCGTTCAAGCCCCAGGCGGGCGGACGCCCACCGGGCCAGTACCGTACTTCCACACTGCTCGACCACCTTCTTGAGGGTGCTCATCCGGGTGGGCTTGGCCGATTTCTCGGCAGCGCCAGCGATAAGAAACCGAATATCCCTAAAATCCGACAAGATAGTCAAGCCCTTCTGTTCCAGAGCCGAAGCAGGATCGACCTCTATCCGCAATACGTTGGAAACCTTGCTGCCTTCAGGTAGGTGGATCGTGTAAGTTCCGGGTTCGTCAAAAACGATTCTCGCATGCACATCGTCGTAGAATACGATGAGTCGGGCTGTGTAGCGCCGACCTTCGGTTCCCTCTGCGAGCAGTCGCGCTGGCATTATCTTGGTTTCCGGTTCTTGCACGCCGTTTCTTTGAATCTGTAGACGTATCATGTCCGTCCTGACAGAAGGTGCAATCTCCCCGGTACGGCGCCACATTTGTGGCTGTTGATAGCGATGTGCCAGATCGAGGAGGAGCGGCTCACCCACCTTGAATCGCGGCTGCGTCGTGCTGATTTCAATGGTGTACTCCCCGCTGGCGAACAGGGGCTCGGCGAGCGGAATCACCATTACTAAGACAGTTAGTGTCAACTTGAGGTAGACAGGGCGCATTTCGCTTCTCCTGAGGCCTTCTGTAGTCATGTAGGGTCCGCTGTGCAAGCCACAAATCTTGACCTTGGCAGCCGGCACTTCCCACTAATTCGCCTGCATACTGCGGTTCGCACCTTGACTGCGACGTCTATTGAGGTCGCGCAGCGAATCCTGCACCATTCGCGCCAGGGATGTGCGCCCCTAAGGTTTCGCCTTATCCGTACCAGCAGATATCTCTTGCAGTATTCGTTTCTTCGCCGTTACGTCCCCGCCATACTCCGCCAGGTACTGCTCCAGCTCCGCAGTATTCAGGGGCCGCTTGGAGTACATTCTAATGATATATCGCTCCGCGTTTTTCGGAAATCTCTTTAACCACTTCCGCAACCTATGCTGTTGCGCGTGCTTCTCGATCTTCTTTCGATTCGTCTCTATAGCAGCCTCGTACTCGGCACGCAGGGCGGGATCCTCTATAGCCTCCGGAGCAACACCGGACGCAAGCAACGTCGCCGCCGGCGGCATTGGGTTCACCTGCAGCTCCTCATTAGGGTCCCAGTCTGGATCAATGGCGTCTTTCAATCGCTTCCACGCGTGGAGTCGTGCCTTGACATCTATCCTCCTGCGCCGTGCAAAATCCTCCCCTCTAGGCCTAGTGCGCGAGAAGGTATCCGTCATTACATGACCAATAAGTTCCAACTCAACTTCGATTGGAATTGCGTCTGGTTCTCCCAGAGCTGACAGAGCATATCCTCTGGCAATTTCATACTGGCGCTGGCCACCAAAGCATCCAGAACTAAGCGGTCTACATAATTCCAGCATCAAACGAGCATGGTATTCCCTATTCTTCTTGCTCCACTTCTGCTGGATCTCATCTGCAAACTCCTCGTATTCTTTAAGATCCTTTGCTCGCCCCAGAATCACGGACTGTGCCAACGCCCTTATCCTGGCCAGTTCCTCTTCTTTAACATCCTCTGGTCGCCCCGAGGTCACGGACTGTGCCAACGCCCTTATCCTGGCCAGTTCCTGTTCTTTAGGATCCTTTGCTCGCCTCAAGGCCATGGACTGTATCAACGGCCTTATCCTGGCTAATTCCTCTTCGTACTGCCCCTTTTCCATTTGCCCATTCTCCGCCTCTTGTGCAAATGAAATGGCAGCCACCAACAGAAGGCATACGCCCGCTACACAATAGGTCGTGTCGATGTGTGGTATCATCGCCACCCAGCCTTTCCTTTGTATCCCCATCCACTTTTCTTGGTTTCGTAACCTGTTTCTACTACATTCAAAGTCATGTAGGGGCTCCCGATACATCGGGATGCGGGCCATTTCCTTATCTACCACCTGTAGCGAACCGTATACGTGATCTTGACCTCCTCGTCCGCCTTGACAGTGACCGGGAAGTGAATGGTCCGGGCGTCGATTTTCTCATACTTGTGCGAACTTTCCACGATCTTCCACCGCAGCCAGCGGAACAGGTTCTCCTTCACGATCACCTTTACCGACTCGTCTTTGTGGTTGCGCAGCTTGATCTCGAAGCTCTCGGTCATCCGCCGCGCCTTGCGGTCAACGTGGAAGTCCGTCTGCTTGCGCTCGCCCACCACGTCGAAGGCCGAGCCCAGCTTGATCAGCACCTCTTCGTCCTTGGGCGTGTGGTAGATCACGTCCTCACCGATAAACTCCAGCGACCCGTCGGCCGGGTCCAGCTTGTTAACGCGAATGCGACCAGCCGGCAGGGGAATGCCCAGCTTGGCCTTCTTTTCGTTCTTAAACCTCAGATATATGTCCACCTTCTTGTTCGACCGCGTGCCCAGATTGCGGTCAACGCGCGGCTCGGCCCCGAAGCCCCACCGCCCTGCGTCCGGCAGCCCGTAATAAACCATAATCTTCTCGCACGGAACTCCCCTGGCCGGGGCAAACAGCTCTAGCTGCTTGGTCGAGTTGTCCGGCAAAGTCGTGGCCCGGCCCAGTGTATACATGTGGTACTCAAAAAACGCCTTTTCCTCGAAGCCGGCAGGCGCTGACTCAGCCAACTTTGCGCCCGCTCTTCTCACCCTGTCCCACATGGCCTCCGGCTTCGGAGCCCGGTGCACGTCGCCGGCGATCAGCTTCAGTTTGGCGTCTTCGTAGCTGGCGCCCGACTGGTTGATGATGCTCACCCAGGCCGAGACGTCCAGCAGCCCGCTGTTGGCGTCGGCGCCTTCGGCAAAGGTCAGGTTATAGTCGGCCCACCAGGTCATGGCCGAGGTCTGATAGGTCACCCGCGCCAGGTGCTGCCCGCCCCTGTCCGCGTCGATCTGCCAGACCAGCGTCGGCTTGGTAATCAACCCGCCCGGCAGCTCGCCGAATCCGATACTGCGAACGTACGAGCCGCGGCTGACGATCTTGATCGGGCTATCCTCGTCCTCGGTCCGCAATACCAAAGAACCACTATCAGCACTCAGCAATGTGCCTGCCAACTCCTCGGTCGTCTCATCACCCAAGCTCCGCACCAGAACGATCTTGCGGTCCAGGTACTTTTGCAGCAGTTTGTCGGGACTGACCAGATCAAACTCGTAGTTCTGCTCCAGCACGGTCGTGCCGGCCGGGTCCGTCAGCGACGAGAAGTTCACCGTCGTCGGATCAATCTTGGCCGCCACGTCGCTAAAGCGAATTACGTTCAGGCCCGCCGCCAGATCGATAAGCCGCTGCTGCCGCACCACCGCATAGCCGGGCACCTCGATGTTCCTGCGATAACTCCCGACCATTGCCGGCTTGTAAAGCTCCGGCGGCACGGCCCCCGGCTGCGCTGTGCTGTAGATGGTCACAGCCACCCCCGGACCGGCCGCCTGCTCGCCCGGGTCCTTACCCGAAGCACTCACTACCATCACCAAGGCCGCTATCGACCCCAACATCAGTTGCACTTTGTTTGAGGCGTTCATGGTTCTCGCTCCTGTTAAATAGTTTCTCGGACTCCACCTCAATTCGACGCCGAACTCGGCCATCGGTTCCCCATCGTTTCGACCGATTGGCCCGGCTACCCCCGATCGGGCGGACTGGACCGCCAACACCCGATCCATTACACAGTTGAATATGCTCGGAAGTAGTCTGACCAACTCTGAGATGCTGGGCAAGCTCTCCTATATTTTCGCCATCATCACCCTGCCCATGCTGATCGGCTACGTCACGCGGCGGGGCCTGCTAAAGTCGGACCCCGCGCGAGAGCAGCTCTGCCGCCACTGGTCGCGACTGCTCAAGCTGACCTGCATCGCGGCGTTTGTCCCCCCCATCGCCACCACCGCCATGCTCAAGCAACCGCTGTCGGGCACCAGCGTGATGGTCCTGCCCTGGCTGGGAGCGGGTTTCTTGCTGACCGGGGCCTTGCTCGGCCGACTTTACATAGCTCTGCGGCGCCTGCCGCCTCGCCAGGCCGGAGCGTTTCTGGGCTGTGCAGCCATGACCAACATCCTGTCCTTCGGCGGGCTGATATGCTTCGCCATGTGGGGCAACGACGGCCTCCAGCAGGTCTACGTGCTCAAGCTGCTGGAACACCTACTCTATTTTGGGTTGTTTTACCCTTGGTGCAGCACGTTTAGCCCCGACCTGGCACCGGGTCGGGTGAGTCTGATCGCCTCGTTCCGCAAACACCCGGTGACGTTGGTTCCCATCGCCGCAGTGATCGCCGGAGTGAGCTGGAACTTCATCTACTACCACGGGCCGTCAGCCCCTCTCGGCCCACCGGCCTGGACCATGTCGATCAACCGCTACCTGGTGCCCTGCCAGGTCGGGCTGCTGACCTTCGCGGTGGGGCTGACGCTGGCCCCCTCGCTGATCGGGCGTTACTTGCCCGAGTGCCTGGCCGCAGCCGGCATCAAGTTCCTTATTCTGCCAACTCTAACCGGGACAATAGCTTACGGCTGCATGAGCGCCGGCTGGATCAGCCCCCTGGCCGTTCGCGTGGCGGTGGTAATATCATCCATGCCGGTGGCCTTCAACGCCCTGATCCCCCCCAGCCTGTACGACCTGGATGAGGATTTGGCTAACAGTTGCTGGATCTTTACCAGCGCTCTTTTGGTCATTGTTGTACCCCTGCTGTACCTGGGGCTGACCTGAGTTGGCTCGGAACTACCGGCGTGAATCGGCCGGGGACGCATGGGACATACGCCGGTGTCCAAGCTGCGGTAACCACCTACATAACAAGCAGTTACGGGATTATGACCCTGCTCGGGGCCGGCCGGTCGACCGGAGCGGGGCGGGACTGTCAGCCCGCCGCAGCAGACTGGATCGGCCCCAAGGTGCCGGCCCCATCAAATCAGTAGCCAGGCTGGCCAAGACGCTGGATGGCTACGACGCAACTGGATGTCGGACTGACTGGCGAGCGGGTGCAATTCAGGCCGGACCCGCTGCCGGCGGATTTGACAGGCACGCTGGAATACCGACCCCACAGTGGCGAGTTTAACTCCACTACAGGTCCGCTTTATTCCAACACCATCCTGGCTGCAATGCTTTTGCGGCCGCCGCTGTACGCTGGTATTTATTGGTATCTGGACGGCGCTTCGCTTCAGTCGGCGTGGTGCCGCAATGACCGCGGCGACCGCGTAACGGCGCCAATTGACTTTGGTGTGTTCTTCGCTCTTTGCCCTGCAAGGTTTACAGCACGGCGCGCCACCAGCGGGCCGGCTAATGCCGTAGCCGCCTCCTTGACGTCAACCGAACCGAAGGATAGATTCAGGACGCGCCAGGTTCGCCCGCGTGACAAAGCGGTGCGGGAGTTTTCTTGTCACGCGCCGGCCGAATGTGGGCAGGCCGGAAGGTCGCGCTCGTAGCTCAGTTAGGATAGAGCACCGGTTTCCTAAACCGGAAGTCGCAGGTTCGAATCCTGCCGGGCGCGTTTCAATCCCCCCGATGCAATCCAATGCAAAGCGACGCAGGCGGATGCAGTATGTTCTTTCTCCACAGGGGCTTGCGCGGTTGCAGGTACGCTCTGCGCGACGACCAACGGTTTTGCCGGCGAGTGTTTTCCGGTGCAGTGCGGTGCGAGGTGATGTGGTCGAATGTGGGCAGAAATGGCGAAACTATGGCAAAACTTCCCGGCCCGTTCTGATCGCTGGGACCGGAGGCCAGGATCACGGAGGAGTTGAGTGATGAGCAGGAGGCGATCGGGACACGAATTGGTCAGGTGTGAGTCGCTGGGCAACCTCGTGACTGTCACATTCATCCAGTGGCCGCTCACCAAGCTTCGGGAGCAGTTTGAGGATGTGGCCGGCGACCTGGACGATTACCGAGAGCCCGAGACTCGGCGGCCATAGGTGCGGTCCCGCGCCGCATTGCGGGTGGCCGAGACGAGTTTGCGTAGGCTCGCCGACCAGATCGTGCCGAGGTTGAACTGGTACCCCAACAAACCGGAGGCATCGACGATTGGGGCCGGAAGACATTGACCTGCCCCCCGAGAACGAGTCCAGGAGGAATGTTAGGATAACAGCCCTTTTGGACCCAGACGGGAGGCAGATTGATGAAGACCAGACACACGGCTGAGCAGATCGTGGCCAAGCTTCGGGAGGCGGAGGTGGAACTGGCCAAGGGGCGCAAGGTGCCTGGAGGTCGTACGCAAGCTGGGGATGGCCGAACAGACCTACTATCGCTGGCGGAAGGAGTACGGCAGCTTGCGGACCGACCAGGCCCGGCGGTTCAAGCAGCTCGAACGTGCGAACGTCCGGCTTAAGAAGCTGGTGGCTAACCTGTCGCTGGACAACGCGATCCTCAAGGAGGCGGCCTACCCAAGCTGCTGAGCCCCCCGCGGCGACGCCAGGCCGTGGACCGGGTCCGCCGAGAAGCCGGACGTCTCCGAGCGGCGGGCCTGTCGGGTGCTGGGCCAGCCTCGTTCGACATAACGGTACGAGTTGTACGTGCCGGATGACCAGCCGGCCCTGGTCCAGAGGACGGTGGAACTGGCCACCCAATACGGTCGCTACGGCTACCGACGCATCACCGCGATGCTGCAAAATGGTACAACTCGAGCCGCTCTTGCCCGTCGATCGCGTAACGCCGGTACCAACGTCCGGCCGACTGATCGCTGCCCGAGACCATCAGACGATGCAGCACTGTTATGAAGATGGCCCGTTCCATTGGGAACTCGAACTTGCGACCGCCCAACAACCGCTCGATCACCTGGGGCAACCCCAACTGATCCCACAGGCGGCCAAACACCAGCGCCGGACGAATATGTACGGCCATCGAGGGCTCGACGTCGCACCGACGCACCGTGTCCAGCACGGAGACGTGCTGGCAGAACCGCCCACAGGAGGCCAGCAGTGCGTCGAGCTGCCCGCTGGCGGACGCGTCCGTCGCTGCGTTCGTTGTGGCCGATCTGCAGATGCTGGTAGCGTCCCGACTTCTTGAGGCGTGCAAACACGATAAGTCTCCGTTACCTGGAACGACCGTTAGGACACTACAAAGCATACCCGCAACACCCCACACATCAGCAGGACAATCGAAATGAATACTATTACCCCAAACATTCTGTGGCAGTACAAACCCCACCGGCGTCGCCTTCCCACCCTTGAAAAAAGAGCCTCCTCAGCAGAATCTGTGGGCGAGTTCCGGCTCCGGGAGTTGGCCAAGTGCATGATAAATGGCGATTTCGGCCACGTTCAGTTCCCTGTAGCCGTAGGCTTTTCTGATGGTCAGTTTGATTTTGTAGTTCAGGCCCTCCACGATCCCGCTGTTGAACTCCTGTTTCGCCTTGAACCAGTTGAGAATCAGTTCGCGATGGCTTCGGATACTCCGGGCCACCGTCTTGATCGGTTCCAGCCGGCTTCGCATCGCGCGTGTGACCCAGCCGTCCAGGAACCGACTCGCCCAGTACGGCGAGACGTATTCCCAGAGACACTGGAAGCTCTGCTTGAGCAGGTAGCCCCGTACGCTCTTGAGGTCGTACTGCAGCAGATCGTCCAGTTTGACCTGTTGGGAGTCGGTCAGATTCTCCTCCCGCTTGAGGAAGCACCAGCGGCTGTGCTTGAACATCGGCTCGTACCCTTGCCGAGCGAGTTGCTTGACCTCGGCGGCCCGGATCTCATCCAGAGCCTTGTTCAGCCTGGCCACGATATGGAACCGGTCGAGAATGTGAATGGCCTGGCCGGCCTTCTTGGCGATGACTTTCAAATACGGCCGCCACATGTCGCTGCAGACGAACTCAATGGCCGCCGTCCGTTCCCGGCCCAGCATCCGGAAGAATCGTAGCAGCGTCTTGGCCGTCCGATCTTGGCCAACCCACAGCAACCGCCGACACCCCGCATTGATCTGGTGCACCACCGTCAAGTAGCGATGGCCCTTCTGGTACTAAATCTCGTCCACGCCGATCGCGGTGACGCCGTCCAGGCGGCGATGCTGCAGACCATATACCACCATCCAGGCGACGGAACGGTATACGTGTTCCCAACTGGTGTTGAAGATCGAAGCCACCTCCTTCCAACTCAAACGTCGAGCCCACCGGGCCAGGAACACAGCATACGCCTGCGTCAGGTACCGCTTGCCGTTGCCCCAGGGAACCTGCTCGACGGTCACGCCGCACCGTGGACAGTCCACCCGACGCATCACGTAGACCAGCACAACTCCAATTGCCCACAGCGGCACGAACCGGAAATGCCGCCCCCAGAGGGTGTCGTATCCCTGCCTCGGTTCACCACAGCCCGAACAGATCGGCCGGGATCCCTTGCGGGGGCGAACATCGACTTCAATCTGGTCACCGGCAAACCGCACGTTCCCGTACACGAAGCCCTTGGTTTTGTGGACCCGATTGAGCACAGTCTTCACTTGCATCGTCCTTGGTCTCCGGCTTGGTCTCTTGCTCGAAACCAATCTACCGGAACTTCGGACGATGCTTTATTCTGGCTTGCCCACGCCTCTCCGTCAGCGACCAATGGATAGCTCCCAGCAGCCCACCACCAACCCCAAGTCAGGAGGGGAAAGAAGCCCAAGAAAGGGGCCTGGGGAAAACTGCGAAGCTGGTTTCCACAGATGCAACCCACAGATTCTGCTGAAGAACCTTGTTAATCATGAAGATCTATGAAGACGGGGCGTCCTTGGTGATCGTTGGTTAGAATTGGTTGTGCAGTCAATCAATCAAAGCCGACGGCAAGGAGGCCCAAAAAGCCTGTTCAGCATTATATCGGGTTGGACGTTCATTGCCAGTTTACGGAGATGGCGGTGGTTACGGGAACCGGTAGAGTCACCAAGCGTTTTCGGTGTTCTGTCACCGGGCAGGTTAAGTTCGGCCACCTCTGGGCGGGTTAAAACAGGCCAGTGATGTTGGTCAGCTTATACCTCACTTTGCGTTTTCCTTACAAGCCGCTTTCTTTGAAGGCTTGTTCCTCAGTCGGTAGCTCTTGCCGGTGATGGTGATGACCTCGGCGTGGTGCAGGAATCGGTCCAGGATGGCTGTGGCCCTCGGCACGTCGCCGATTGGTCAGTGAAGCAAACGTAGAAAAAAAGTGAAGTGAACGTAGACAGGTTTTTGAGACGGGTGGTCAGTGAACCAACTCCAGAAAAAAACCGAACCAACTTTGGAAAGGTTTTCGGCACCAAAAAGCTCGCGTGCCTATCCAGCTACTGGTTGAATAGTTAAGGCGCGGAACGCAGACAAGGAGCGTTGACCGCCCCTACATGCCGACTTGTCCAGGGTTGCAACGGCTGTTTAATGCGCCTTCAACGCCCCCGTACGCCTTGTCCGACCCCACATATCCCGACTAAATTCAGTCTACATCGTACTTTGCCCAAGCTGGCAGGTGGGTTTTGCCACCTGCCAGCCCAAGTCGAAAGTGCTGCTCTGCGGTACTACAAACTATTGGCTATACCCGCGTCAGTCGACCGAGCTTAGTTCGCCCCGGTTTTGAAGCTCCAGACTACGCCGGTGGTGGTCCCGCCGTCGTTGACCTCATCTATCCTCCAGTAGTACCACGTGTTCCTACCCAGGTAGCCGGGCGTAAACGTGGTATCCGGCTGGTTGAGCTGGAACTCCGACGGACCGGGAGTCGGGTTGGTCCCGAAGTACACGTCGTGACTGTCCGCTCCGGCACCGGCCGTCCACGATAGCGTCACGTTTCGGCTAACCTTCGTCGCCCCATCAGCCGGGCTCGGATTGCTGGCCTGCCCCGGCGGCGAAACACCGTCGTTGTCCACAATCGTATAGGTGTGCACCGTGTTGGCGCCCAGCCCGGCGCCGCTCGGACTGCTCAACGTCACCTCCACCGTCTCGTCCGACTCATCGTCACCGTCGTCGACGATAGTCAACACCACGTTCTGCGTGGTCACACCCGGATCGAACGTCAACTGACTGCCGCTGATGCTGTAGTCATCCGGGCTGACCGCATCGCCGCCGGTCACCGCGTAATCCACGGTCACCGTATCAGTAGACGATGCGCTCAGCGAAACCGCCAGGTTCACCGGCGTGACCGACTCGTCGCCGTTGGAGCTGGTCAGATCAAACTGCACCGTCGGCGGAGGAGCCTCACCCGAGCTGCGGACGAACATGTGATCCACGTAAATCGTATCCAAAGACCGGTTGCCCTGGCCTTGATCCGTGTCCACCACGCGAATGTAGACCACGCCGCTCAGCGTTTCCGGCAGAGCATAGGTCTGGTACACGTCGTCATCGGCCGTCTTGGTAACCGTCACCATGTCCGTGTACAGCGAGTCATCCTCGGAGTAGGCAAAGACGAAATCGTCGCCGTCGCTGCTGACCGTCTTGTAAGCCTCGACGTAGAACATGACCGCATTGCCGCCGGTAACGCTAATCAGCCACTTGTGCTCCAGC
>SDBS01003104.1_pt1 | contig 16307 bp, 2 predicted proteins | sample 2277091 | NCBI WGS metagenome assembly SDBS01 (sample SAMN10404972, study PRJNA504765) | marine sediment metagenome | isolation source: marine sediment core GS10_PC15, 163 cmbsf | place: Arctic Ocean: Southern Knipovich Ridge | collected 2010 | reverse complement strand
GTTTCTTTGCCATTTTGCATCAGTTCATAGAAAGCCATTCCAGTGTGAGAAACTAACCACGCTTGGAAAATTCTCTGTCTGTTAATGAATGTACATTCTACGACATTATCCCCTTTTCTTCTATTACAGGTATCATGTGATAAGACCAGATTCTCAATAAAATTAGACCCTCCTTTGGATTTCGGTATGATGTGGTCAACGGTTAAATTCCTCGATTTTTTACCGCAATACATACAGATGAATCTGTCTCGGATCAGAACATTTCTTTTGTTGAAGTGCACCCGTGCCCGGTAAATTGCCCTGATAAATTTAATGAGCTTGATAACGGCCGGGACTTTCATTGCCAAGCCCTCGGCCCCTCTCACGATTCTTTCCGAATAACTCAGAACTTGCACCTTGTTTTTCACCATCAAACACAAGGCCCGTTTCCAGTCAACAATGTTCAGGTAGGTGTAATCCGCATTCAACAAGACACATTGCATTACTTCAACCTGTTTCCAAAAATTCCGGTTAAGTGGGTGGGTTCATTACCTTTATTAAAGGCTCAGCCACCCGTTAAACGGCTGCGCTCCTCCAACCCTTAGAGCGGAACTGGTGATTATCTCTTGTTACAATGAGACACTCGCAATTGGGGAGTTGTTCAATAAATGCCATTCCCTTTTCGGGATTCATCACAAAAACACTTGTGGACAGGGCATCCGCATCCATTGTGGTTCGGGCCATTACCGAAACAGAGGAGGCCAGAAGCGGGCTTAAACCGGAGTGCGGATCGACAATATGATGAAACATTTTTTCTTTATCATAAAAGATTTCATAGTTTCCCGAAGTAGCAACCGCACCATCTCGCATGTGAATAATATCAGGGTAATTGTTCTTTTTCGCGGGATCCTGAATGGCAACGGCCCACGGCAGCTTGCCCGGTTTTTCCCCCCGGGTTCGGATGTCGCCGCCGGCATTGATGAGATGATCGTCAATCCCCTGTGCCGTAAGCACTTCCGAAGCCTTATCCACAATATATCCTTTGGCAATACCGTCTAATGTGATTCCCATGCCGGGTTGCATGAAACGGAGGTTTCCATTGTTCAGTCGGATTTTCTTAGTATCCACCAGCCTTAGTACTTCCCGAAGTTCCTTTTCCGTGGGCAACCGCTTTTGGTTTCCGCCCATTTTTTCCTGAAACAACTACACAACCGGCTTTACCGTAATGTCGCAGGTCCCCCGGCTTGTTTCGTGGTAATGGATCGCCCTGGCAATCACCTCGCTCAACTCAGGCGGCATGGCTTTGATATAGCCGTCAGTGTTCAGGTTTGCCACAGCCGCGGACTGATCAAACCGGTTGAACATTTTTTCCAGCCTGTCGATTTCAGCAAACGCCCGGCCAATAGCCTCTTCTGCTTTATCTTTCGAGGAATGGATCAGGGTCATGGAAACGAATGTACCCATTTTTGACACGGTTTTGGATATCTTATGACGATTCCGATCGAACTTGGCCGCTTCGGATTCAGAAACGAAAACGCCGGTAGAGGCAGTCCCGACACCCAGCATCCCGGACAGGACCAGAAAAGATAGACGATTCATCGGTATCAACCGATTCGGAAAGTCTTGAAACTTCATCATTTAATTCCTCCGCTTCAGGAATAAATCTATTTAAAAAATTATCAAAGTAGCTTATTTAACATGATAAATTGGTGATGGCAACCCATTTTCGACCCTGCAGGCAAACCGTCAGGCAGCAAGATCCATGATAAAATCTGCCTCGGCTTTTCCCATGATTAGCTTAATCCGCTCTTTGGGTTCCGGTTTTAACATGCCGCCAAGCTTTATGATGTATTCAATAACGGCATCCCTTTGAAATGCCGAGGTGTCGTATTTATCCATGGCTTTTTTAAAGATTTTGTATCCATCCCCACCGCTGGCCATATAGGAGTTGGTTGCAATGGTATATACCTTTTCGGGATCGATCGGTTTCCCGTTAATGGTTATATTTTCGCACTTTTGGGTGGTATAATTCAGTGTAAAACTCACGCCCGCGGATACCTGTGCAAACGCTCCCTTGCCGTTTGGAATGGTTGCAACATAGTCAAAAAGCTTAACGACTTGAGATCCTTTCAATTTTAAGACAATAATGGAATTATCAAAGGGAAGAATTTCGTAAATCAGCTTTTTAGTTATCTTTCCTTCCGGCAAATCCGTCCGGATGCCGCCGCCGTTCTGGATGGCAAAATCGGGCCTCAAATTTTTCGTAAACCAGAGCATGGCATCTGAAACGAGATCGCCCAATTCCGTCTCCTGTTTACGAACATTTTTATTGAAATAAGTGCCTTTTGATTCCCCGATGACCTCCGACAGGATGGAGTCCACCCGATCGGCATAAGGCATCAATACGCTCAGCAAAAATGCATCTTCTTTGTATTCTTTTCCGATAAACGGATATTCCTTGGAGCCGTCTGCCTTTTTAATTCTCCGTTTCAGATTGATGGGAACAGATTCCCAGGCAAAACCAGACACTTTCCCCTGTTCAAGGGTGAGTTTCCCCTTTCCGACCTTAAGACCCCATTGCCAGGCCTGAACAATGGGAGTGCCGTTCACCAAAACAGGTTCCTTTAGATCGGTGTGCGTATGCCCATCGATAATAAGGTCGATGCCTTCAACTTCGGCGGCAAGTCCGCGGGACCCTTTGGTATCGTCCTGCCACAGGCCCATGTGAACCAGGGCGATGATCACATCGACTTTGCCCTTTAATTCGGCAACCATCTTTTTGGCTGCCGCCACTTCATCTTCGAACAGGATATTCTTTATATAATCCGGATTTCCGATGATTTCCGTTTCCTTGGTTGTGAGTCCGAAGATGCCGACTTTAAAGCCATCAAAATCTTTAACCGTGTACGGTTCGACAAGGTATCCCCCGTCTTTGGTTTTGACATTGGCCGATATGAACGGAAATTTGGCCAGTCTTTGCTGCTGCCGCAGAAGCGATACGGGGTTGTCGAATTCATGGTTTCCCAAAGCCATGGCGTCGTATCCGACGTAGTTGTAGCCGATAATATCCGGTATGGCTTTGAAAAAATTAGATTCCGGTCGTCCCGTATTCATATCGCCGGCATCCAATAACAGAACATTTTTATTTGCCTGCCTGATCTCATCCACAAAAGCGGCCATCGCCGGTAGCCCTCCCACATTGGGAGCCGGATACTTAAAAAATTTGATGGGATGCCCGTGAAAATCATTGGTGTGCAGGATCACGAGCTCCTTGGTGCCGGATGCGGCAAAGGAAGCACAGGGCAGAACCAGAATAATAAATAATATCAAACACTTTTTAAAATATCTCATGCAGCACCTCCTTCAGAGGAATAGATGGGTTCGTGGGTTATTATCTAGTGTCCGTCCATCAATGGTCTTTTTGCCCAATCTCATCGTTATGCTAGAAAAATAATCCTCGGAATATCAAATATATACCTGTGGTTATTTTTTTCGCATGCCTTGATCTTGAACAAAAATCTTCATTTCTGGATGGACACTATCTAACCGGTCCATAAAACATTATTAAGAAAATATAAAGGAATGAATAGCGGTCTTTCTATCCGTTTATTCTTGTTGAGTTAAATGCTGAAGATGTGAAACCTCGTTGACCTTTTCCACCACCAGGCGGTCATCATGTTTATAAAGGAGATTGAGAGCCGCGGTTTCCTGCTTTATCTCGCGAAAGTTATCCAGAGATATTTCGAGTGCATGGCACAATATGGCGTGGATAACGAAATTGTGACTGCAAATAAGCAGGGTGGTTTCCGGGCTGTGGTTTTGGATGATGCGCTCGAGGGTTTTGACGGCTCTCAGTTGAACCCCTTTTAGGCTTTCTCCGCCCGGCAATTTAATGGATGCCGGGGATTCCCGCCATTTTTTTCTAAATTCGGGATATTGTTTTGCCCAGTGGGGTGCGTCCATTCCTTCGAAATATGGAGCTATATCTGAAGGTCTTAGTTCGCCACTATCTATTAGACCAAATATTTTTTTCCCTACATATTCTATATTTGCTTCTTGCCAGGATTTTCCGGTTGTCGATCTTATAACTCTATCTATTTGACTACCACCGCTATATTTTGAATATTTTAATCCTAAATAATCAGCAAGCTGTTTTTTAGAAAACCCGTGGGAAAGTAATTGTTTAATTTTATTTTCTAATCTGATTTTACCATGCGCACTTATTTCTTCAGCTCTATGACCTCCATGAGTGGAAGAACCAACATTATATCCATCAGGATCTCTCGTTCCTAATTGTTTAATCCAATAGTCCTCTAAAAACTCAATCCTTTTTTTATCTTTATTATATGAATCGGAGATATACATTAGCTCAACAACCTCAAGCTCAAAATTATCAATTATAGCTTTTCTTCCATTAGCTCCCTCCCCTGCAGCATCATAAACTTGACGTATATCAAAGTATAGCTGATTTTCCTTGTCTCTCAATTTTCCTATTTTTTTCCTTATCGCGAGATCTATCTCATGTTGAAACCTTATAGAAATACTAGAATATGGTCTATAAAGATTTGAGCCTTCACGTATTTCAGTTCTCCCAGTATATTCTTTACCGTAATTTGGGCTATTTTTGTTAATATTCTTCCATTTATAAATCATACCAAAAATGTATTTACCTTCATATTTTCCAAGTTTCCAAACCTGTTTCATTAATTTTTGTGTATGTTTTTGTTTCCCTCCGAAGTAGCCTTCTGAAATAAGCCTGTCTTTTTTAGGACCGATTATACTTTTTAGGAACAGATTCAGTGGAATTTTTACTTTAGGTTTACGATTTGCAGTCCCGGCAATTGTGGGTATTATAACTATTTCATCATTGGGTTCTATAATTGTATATTCATCTGATAGTTTACCGTTAACCATAACTCCGAAACGGTCGTCATCTAATCCAATATCATCTAAAAGCTCTTGTACAGTCATCTCTCTCTCTGGAGATATAGTATCATATAATCCTACATGTAATAATTCAGGTATTCTTTTCATCCCATGAGATCTGGGAATTAGTCCTACACCTGCAATATCGCTTATTTTTTTTACTTCTTTAGCCAAACTTAATTTATTAGGATCGGATATTTCTTGGTCATAATATCCCTCTGGTAATGGAGTGAAAACAATGTTATCGATGATGGTTTTAAGAGACTGTCTTTTTACACCGAAACTTGAACTTACAGCATAAACCAAAGTAGCCATGGTCGCACCAAAGAAAACAGGTCCGCCAACAGTAGCAAGTAGCGCTGAAAATATACCAAGAGCCGCTGTCTTGACGCTAGGCGCCCATGAAAATTTCGTATTTGTTTCTATTATTTCTTTTCTCATCTGGCTTGCCTCAAGCAACATACTCTGGTCAGTTGTCTCAAGTCTATTGATAACCCTCTGCTCACTCATCGTATTTGGTGCGTTTTTTGTGAGCATGAAGTTCGAAAGTGGACCAGTGATCGTCTCACGCCCGCCTTCCACAAGACTGCTTACAAGTACTTGCCAAAAGATATCGCCTCCTACATCTGCCACCATACTCGTAACAATGGTCTCTAAGTAGGGATCAATAAAAATTTCCTGTAATGACTCTTTAATAGGTGCTAGAGCAAGGAGGGTAAACACATTCGAACCTGATTGGGAAAGCGAAAATTGGGTTAAGTAATTTAGAGCTCGTGTAGAAGCAGAAGATAAAGATGTCGCTGCTGTTGATATTTTACTAGCAAGGGCGCCGATACCTAATGTTATTGGTAAAGTAATTAGGGTACTTGAAGTAGTCACGAAGAAGGTATAGAACATTTCTGAGAGTTCAGATTGCATATCAGTAGCATGGGTGAATTGATACATATATTCAAGGATCTCTTGGTCTACTGCTTGCATTAAAGCGATTTTGTCGACTTCTTCTTGAGTCATTCCTTTAAGATTGTCAGTGGATCTATATTTCCCTATATGAATCTCAAATACGATATATGCATCGTAATCTTCTTCATTTGCGTGTGCCGTCTCTAAATCGTTGATAGATTTGCTGAGTCTTTCAACAAGATCAGCATTAAAGGTTATTATTTCTGTTGTGTCATTATAGGAATATGAATTATCATATAAGGTTAGCATATGTTCCTCGAACTGTTCCGAATCGACTAAGAATACATCAATTGATAGGATATCGGCATGAATAGAATGTATGACATCATCAGGTATAATGTTGATCTCATCGGAATCTCCATCATATATCTTATATAGGTTGTAATGTTCATTTTCAACTTCGGAATAAGCGCTTTGCTCAACAAAAATGGGGTACTCGCGATAAAATTCGGGAAGTGGAATTTGAGGTGTCGTACTTGCAAATTGTAAAGTTGGTATAAATACTCCATTACCATAAATCATATATGGATAAATTTCTTCATATGCCCCATTCGTGCTCTCATATATCTCATTTTCAAGGTACATGATTGAATTCGACATATATTCAAAATCGAAGTCTCGATAGAAAGTTCTATTGACTTTAGTAGGCTCCCCTGTTAATCCATCATAATCTTCGGGATAATCATCAAAATTATCTTGGAATTCAATAATACCGGAATAAGGTACATTTAATGCATAAACCTCTCTTTCCATAAAGAAAAACGATTCAAGACGCTCATCATCCCAATCTGAGTATGCCAAATAATTACGAGTCTGCTGAGGATAATCTAATGATATCGGGATGTTTTCAAGTCCCAGTAAGCCTGTCTTTGCTATACCAGGTCGAGCAAGTAATACATCTCCTTTATAAAGATAGTTATCGTGTTCGACTTGAACAGGAATATATTTTCCCGCATGAGTACCCCCTAGAACATCGGGGAATGTACTTCCCCATAAACTATCATACGCACTTCTGCCTGAAAGGGTTTCTGTTCCTTCAAAATCGGCATTGCGTAATGTGTGAGACTTAGATACTTTTCTTTGTTCTCGATCCTTCTCATATGAATTTATCGCATTTGCAAGACCATATCCTAATAAATATCCGACTGTTGGCGGTAATTCGACAGCGGCAAATAAAGCTCCAACCGCAACACCGATTAATTGAGCTTCCACTTGCCACAAAACATCCTCAATTATTTGTCCGCTCACAGCTTCAATAAATTGATTTGAAGTAATCGATTTTACTTCTTCCATTAACTGACTGGTTGTTGAGGTATATTGTATCTTCCAGAGGTCAAACAAAGAGTCACTAAAAGTGTATTCTAAAAATTTACCATCATATTGTTTTTTATCTCCAAGATAGATTAACTTACTATCAAACAGTCTGTCGCGAACGATTGCGTCATTATTTCCTTCAAGATCTGGCTGATCTTTCAGCGCATCACTAGCTATAATATGCTTTTCAACACGGGCCATCTTTCGAGGTTCAAAAACTTTGTTGTAATCATAATCAAACCCCATGCCAATTATATTATCATCAGAATCTAAGATGAAAATGCTATCAAATATTCCCGTTCCTTTAGAATCGTAATACCAGTATTTACCTTCTATATTCTTTGGATTGAATCGAGGATTACTATCATAGTACACACCGTCTTTTGGGATAACTTCGATGACTTCTAATGTAGAAGAAATCGCAGTAAGTCCAGTATTTGCTTCTGGAATCGAAACGGTTTTTGTAGTCGTTAAGCTATTTTCGTTACTTATACCATCAGCATTAATTATCATTTTATTATCAAAAGAACCATGAACATTATCATTATTTTCATTATGAGATAATGCCAATAGTTGCTCTAAAGCAGGAGCTTCGACAACAATATCATTTGAAGGATTATTATCGCCATTATCGTTTACCACAGTTTGCATGTAATTGTTAGGATTAAATTTCTCTGTAATTTCATTTGGGAATAAATCTTGATAATATCGAGAGTTAACAGCTTCACCATTCTCAAAATCTCTAAATAGAAATGATGATGATCTATCAGAAATTGAATTGGTGGAGTTTCGATATTCCACAAGTGTTCCACTTCCTTCTTGGGCAGGATATCCGCCTTGCGCTTTTCTTGTCCAATCGTAGTGTGTCATTTCTTTAGTATAAGTTATACTGGTCGATATGGAATTAATTTCTTCAAATGAAATATCTTTGTCTATAATACCATCAAGGTCGATATCTTTTTGAATAACAAGATTAAATCTTCTTACTCTATTAATTATTGTCGTATTAGTAATCAATTCTCTTTGGACCAAGGCACTATAATCATCTTTGAGATCTATTGAATATTCATCGGACTTTTTAATATCATTAATTGTACGAGTCTGTATTTCGGAAGTTTCTGATTTATAGATTATGGTATGGAAGGAAACTTCACCTGCGGGATTGAGGAACCCGTACATAAATGAGTCATATATACCGTCAACATTAATATCTTCTTTCTGGATTACAAGTTCATGCTCAGCGTCTAAATTATTATCATAGAATTCAAGAGTTGTTCGTGGATCATCGACCTTAGTGAAATTTATGAAATCTAAAGTTTGGTTAGAAGTATCGATATAATATTTGGAATCTGTGTTGTTAAACTGAACAAATTTATCGTTTCTAAAATAGTCAATATATTCAAACAATGAATCATCAGAGCCAACAGCATAATCTTCCATAAGTAAAAAATAATCTACGTCATTATATTCAAAGTCAACATAGATTGAATCGTTTTTTGTCCAAATTGGTGCTTCTGGATGATTGATAATCGCATTGTCGAGTAATCGGAATTGTGTATAATCGGAATAGGCGCCTTCAGTAAAGTTAATAAAAACAACTATCTTTTCTAATTCATTTAATTTAATTCCTGCCGGTCCAGTTATTTGAATCGATTTTTGGTCTCCTAAAATAGTTACAATTAACTCATCTTCAAATTCAGATTCATTGAAATAATATCCCTTAACTAATTGAATATCAAGATTTTGGGCATTAGAATAATCTTGAGACAATTCAAAAGTGGCTTGGTTTGTAGTAGAATCATAAGGATAAAGAGTCTCTATTGCAATACTACGTGTTTCAAATTCATTAAGCGATTGATTATAATAAACTGATTGGTATTCCTCTAAAGTGTCATCATACCATTCAAAAACAATTTCAGTTGTTATAGTATCTATATTTACTTGAGTAATGGTGTGCCATTCTTTCCACGCGTTCTCATCTGCCCATGAGATGTAAAGGTATCTGAAAGTATCGATATTAGGATTATAATATTCATATAATTCAGCAAGAGCCTCCTTAGCTTCCTCAGATGTATCTGAGTCAAAATATCTATAATAATATTCCTCACTATAAAGGGGATTCCACGAGATATTATAGAGTCCTGTAGAAATAATTTCTGTTTGAAGGTGTTCTCCAAAATAATAATTATTTCCAAGCCCATCGAATGCATCGAAATAAAGGGCCTCGTCAATAGTAGGGGTATTATAATAAATCGGTAAAAACGCACTTGTATTCAATTCAATATATTCATCATAAATATTTGCATAATCTCCGAAATAAAATGTTTCTAGATGGTTATTTGGATAAATATCATATATTTCTGAATCATATAATGTAGCATTAAGATCAAATTCAAATAAAAAGACTGAATCAATAACAATTTCATATCGAGGATCATTAGAAGTAATCAATATATCTGTAATATAACAATTATCAACACCATCACCAAAAATCTTGAAATCTGGATAAATATCCGAAAAACTAATATTGATAACTTCTTGCTTGTATGTATTATAAAATTCACTCGCAAATGGTGTAAGATCTAATGGAGTTTCCCATGCGATTAATTTATCTCTGTCTTTATATAAATCATCAGTTGTATATGTATTACCATCATTATTTACTCCAAGTAGTGAAATTTCAGCAAATGGAACATCGATTTCTTCTGTTAAGTAATTGTTGATATATGGTGCTGGTTGTAAAACCATCTCATCAATCGTGATTCCAATCGATTTATCTAATGTAGCATTGTATTTGAGATATAAAACATCATCATCTCTCATTATTAATTGATTGTCATTTGTATCTGTAAATTCAACTGGAAGTATGATGTTGGTATATTCTAGGTCATAAGAGGTTTGACCGTCATCGGAAGTAATTGTCTCTGTTCTTGTACCTACAGGAATCTCATAAAGGAATTCAAATTTATCATTAAAGACTAATACGTTCTGATTTAGCGAAAAGATTTCTTTATCCAAATCAACTTTCAAGTTTCCGTCAACAACTTCTTCTGAATTCCAGATAATTGTTTGATATGTAGGTAGCCCTTGTTCATAGAAGTATCCATAAAAATCAGAAGCTTCATAAAATACTGGCTTAAATACAATTCGAGCGTCATTCTGAACGGTAAACTGAGTAAATTCGGGCGAATCAGGTAAAGTAATGTGAACTTCACCAGATTCCTCATCGATCATATCTAATGTAACATTTGTAGATCCAATGTATTGCACTCCTGCATTATCATAATAGAATGATACATTCAGATATGATAATATATCGGAATTTAGAAAGCCCATCTTCATAATAAGTGTATCGAAATCATTCCAGCCTGTTGTTTGACTATTTAAGTCTTCAGTAAGATAATATATAAGTTCATTAGTCTCGTTTAATATTGCATAAACTTGTTTTGCTTTACCTTTACTAATACCACTAGCTTTATCAGTATCGTAAATAAAGTAATTCGATTCAAGATTTGCAATTAAATTATTCTGTGGGTCTTGAGCCATAGTCCAGTTGGTAAGTGTTATTTCGTTACTAATTAAATCAACAAATAAATTATGGAAGTTTTGATGTTTACTATGAAGTTCTGGAAAGATTGAAACATAAACTATATCACCATCGATCAATTGATATTGCGATAAATCACTAATAGTAATTATATTATTAAGATCATCAAAGGCAATTGATATGTCATCAATCTTACTCTTTTCTTCTGCATCATTGTAGTGATATGCAACCAGTACCGGAGTATTATCAAAATCTTTTAATGGTTCATTATAGTCTAAATTATAGTTTACTTCATCATTTTGTATGTCTTGAGCATCTAATTCAATTGAAAATGTTAAAAGACTTTTTTCTTGAAGTCTGTAATTCAGAGCTAATTGATATTGATAGTTCGCTGAAAGGTTGTAGTAGAGGGGAGCAATAATTGAACCTCCGCTGAATGGATAATAATTATTGTAGAACTTCATCTCCCAAGGCTGTACTTCAATGAAGACGTGTTTGGTGTCTAAAAGACCTCCACGTGTCTTAAATTCGTATTCAATAGTAAAATTATCTCCAATATTCAGATAATTGTATATATTATCTGTGAAGGTGATATTATTATTTTCTATTGAGGAAATATTGCCTAGAGGTCGAATAATATTACCTAATTTATCTCTAATTACAAAATTATACCCTGAACCGTATAAAATGTCATCGTATTTGGTATAGTAACTTAGGCTTTCTTTCTTATAATAATAGGTAACCAATACTTCTGAATCGCTTATTACGTCTAAATAGTCAAAGTTTTCCTTTCTCATTTTGAACGTGAATATTGGATCATCTGGATAACTATCATCATGTTGCCATGCGCTGAAATATTTATAGTCAAGATATCGCTCTCCTGATTGTGTTTGAACCATCATACCAAATGGTTTTACATCATTCCATCTACCTTGAAAGTCCCCGCCATTTGTCAAATTTAACGTGACTTCATACGCATCATCGTCAAATTCGATAAATGTAAATTCAGTAAAGTTATACTCGTTTGGATAGAATTGGAACTCTTCTGTTATAGTGGATTTAAAGTCGTCCATTTGAGCATATTCACTGAGTCGAGAAAAGGATACAAAAAATGCTGCCGTACTTGTTAAGTCGGGGTGATAATTAAATTGGTTCCAGTCGGTATACGAACTAACAGGGAATTGCCAATGAAGTTTAACATTGTAAGTCTGAAAGTCTTCATTAATAACATAGCTCGACTCATCAAATTCATAATTAATATGGAAGTCAATTTGTAGGAGATCGCTTGATAATCGATTAATAATTTGAGACTCATCATAATAGAAGTTAATTAATGTTTCTCCATATTCGTTTACAGACCAGTTATAATGCACTCCTTCATTGAGAATTGTTGAGGGGGGGGATTTAACATAGGTATCAGCATTATCTTCATTATATAAGATATAATCTGCCTGAGTTAGTCCGAAACCTTGCCATGATTCAACCCAAGGGAATGGTTGAGAGATTCTATCAATTGAAGAGACATCAACCGAAGAGATTCGAGAGGTTGAATTAGTTATCTTGACGGCAAACTGAGCTCCTGCTGGAAGGTCTGAAGCTATGATATTATTTGGATCAGTTAGATCAATTCTGTGATGGAGATACAATTCTCCTTCTAAATAGAGAGGCGTGCTGGTAATCGGTAATGTGGACAATAGGAAATTTTCCGCGTTATACTCATAGGCGTTAAATGAAGTCAAGTCAACCGTATAATCGCTATATGCCCAATTCATTGAATATTCTACATCTGATTCATATACTTCGCCATACGTGTATGCCCCTTTACCCGCATAGAGGTTTACTTCACCTTCAATATATTCTGGAAGTTCAAGATCATAAGCGTTTAAGTGAAACCCTACAGAATCTACTAAACGATTGTCATTGGAAGCAAGGCTCTGGAAGTACCATTCATCATTTTCAGTATAATCAAAAACAAGTTCATCATTCTCATCTCTATATAGATTGACAAGCTCACCATAATCATCAAATCCCTCAAGAGCAATAGTTAGCCAAGAATCATCAATTACATCATAAGCGCTGTTTAAGTTATCAGTAAAAATTTGAATATATTGTGGCGTGTTAATTAATTTTGATACGTCAAGCTCCCCGTCTTTAGTGAGCATAGGCTTATCTACAGTTTGTAGGATTCTATCATCAGCAGTAAGTTCGAATTTATCAAAAAGGATATATTGAATTGTATTTGGATTATCACCATAGCTAAGAAGATCAATCTCAATATCAATAGTAGTGTATCCTTTAACAGCATAAATCGGTTGTAAGTTGATCTCAAAATTAAACTTGTTTTCTCCTGTAGATGGATCGATTGTAACATAATCAAAATACGATTCCCCATCTTCGGTTGTAATTGTAAAAGTTGCTAGTACTGGTTTGAGTTTTTGTAGGTCTTCAGAAAGAATACAGTCATCCAAATAGAAAGAACCGTTTAGGACTGTATCATACAATAGCGCAAGATAATTAAAGGAGATCGCGGTTTTATCTGCTTCTAAGAGAGGTATTATGATTTTTGGCTCTCCTGCTTCAATTGGGTCTTGAGGATCATCTGGAACTGTTAAGAGGTTCATATCTTGAGCAGAACCAGTGGAGTAATCAATAATTTTATGGGTACTATGATATTTCGAAAGTTTTCTTACAGCATCACCCATAGTAAAATCGATACGCTGATATCCTCTATCTAACTTGTACGTTGCAATACCATACTCAACAGTTACATCCCCGCTTGTTGTAGGGAAAGTTAATTCAATTCTATCATTAGCAATGATGTTTGACGTATAATCGGTAACCTCTTGATCAGATGAATCAGTTACGTTATATATAATATATTTATCTGGAGTAATCGAGTTAAAAGTTCGATTCAGTGTTATTGTATTCGATTCAATATTATGAGTCTCATTAAATTTACTATAAAATAATCCCAAATAATTATCGGGTTCTAACTGAACAGGATCAAAGATGGCTGTCGTATGCTCAAAACCCTCTGCTTCTGAAAATGTCCATTCTAAAACTCTGTTTTTATCAATCTCAACAGCATAAGAAATGATTAAATCAGTATAATTATCTAAAGTTGTTTGAGAATCTAATACTATGGTATAATCTCCTGAGATTGTATAATCCGTGCCTTCAATGAGAACAATTTCTTCATATTCTTTTTGTCCTTTTATTTCAACAATCTGAATAGCATTATATCCATTGAGAGTTAATAAAATGTCGTCAGGTTCTATTCCATAGGTATTTTCATCTGTGGTATATTCGAAATAACGTTCTACTCCATAATTATTGGCTATAGAACCGAGCCATAGAGTACCTGTATCTAAATCGGTATAAGATTGGAGTGTAATAGAATCGTCTCTTATGGTAGAAGTTGCTAATGAGAGATCAAGGATATAAAGTCTTTGTTCCCTGTTATTTTCAATCATTCCCGTCTTATTGTATAACGCATTAGCGGTAATATTGAGTTGAATTTCTTTTCCCATGAACATTTCTCCATCTTGACCTAATGGATATTCGAAATAATAGAGCCCGTCATATAAGAGTGAACTAATAAATACATCCTCATCTCCTATTTGAATCCATTCTAAGTCATCCCAAGCTGTACCTGAACCGACATCCCTCACACGAGCATAAACTTTAAAATCAACATAGTCACCAATACCTGCCTCACTGTGTAGTGTCGCTAAATATCCCGTAAGTCGTGGATAAATATCTTCATAGAACGTATAATCATTTCCAAAATATGCTCCTCCCCATCCTGAGTCGTACCAGTTAAGAAGGTCTAAAGTCATAGCAGGTTCCCCAAACTTTAGAAAATTCTCTGGTCTCACTTCAAGCGTCACGAAACGGTATGCTTCTTTGGTTTTTAATGTCGGAGTTGCATAAATATTCATTCTGTATACACCAGGATCAAGTTGAAGGAGATAATGATCTGTTATATTAAACGTAATAATACCATCCTGCCCAACATATTGAGAGAATTGAACATTTCCTTCATCAAAAGGACTATTTCCGGAGAAATCTGTAATTGACATGACAATTGGTAGTCCGTAGGTCAAATATGAATTATTAGAAGTCTGGAATTCTGGAACTAAATCCTCATTTTCAAAACTATTCTCCATTTTGTAAAGAGTCATTAACTCAGCATCAGGAATTACATTCGCCTCAGCTACTTCTACATCAAAAGAGAAAGTATCATTCAAATCAGAACCTAATTGATATACCAAAAGGTTAGGTACTCCGAGCATAATATCTTCAGGGTGTAAGGTGATCAAACCCTCAGCATAGGTTCCAGAATAGAGGGCGCTTTGAGTATATGAAATATTATCAAATTCAGAAATTCTGCTCAAATCAAATACATTATTATCTTTTGAACAATATAATTCTGAAGCATTGTTAAACGCCAACCTTCCGATATCGTATATTGGAGCATTAAATATTCTTACATATAACCGGTAATCCTCTAAAGAGTCAAAACTAATGCTTCCGCTGCTGAAAAGGGATTCATCGAAAAGCGTAGCATGGTCACCAATATAATCCTCATCAAACGACATATTAAATGAGACAAAACCTTCAGAATCTGCGATTCTATAATCCCAGTAATAAGACGAGTATTCTTTTGTCTCTCCTGTTAATGGATCTAAATATTGCCACGTCTCTGGTCGCGTAAACATGCGTGAGACAGAATAATCAGTGTCTATAACTCCCGGTCCACGAGAAACTTCTAAACCCTCATCCATGAACCATGCTGTTCCAAGTGATTCTGAGTCGAGATAGTCATAATTCTCATCTTCCCAGTCGATTAGTTTATAGTTGAGCCCTGCCTTTGGTTTAAAACCAACTTCCATGAACACCACACCATCAGGTATAGGTTGTCCATCTCCATCAGTCAATTGAAATTGAAATTCATAATCATCACTTATCGTTCTGTGTAAATCAAGATAGGTGTAAGGCTCACCTTCATGGAGCGTCTCATAGGGACTTGTCGTAGTTACATATTTTCTCTCTGAAATAGGTAAATATTGGTCAAATGTTTTTGAAAACTCCGTTGGTTGATATGAGAGTTTGCTTTCTATACCCTTGACGTAAAGTGTGAACAGCTCCTCAGTATAAGATGAGGTATTATATACGCAATTAAAACGGGTATAATCAACAGGTATATCTTCGTTATTATAATCAGTTAAATTAGTTGGAAGGTATATAAGCCTCATAATTGTCTCCTCATTGAGAGGGAATTGTAAACCTCCCTCACCTATATAGAAATGATTTTCAAATTCACCTGTAGGCGTAATAGGGATCTTCTCAAGTGGCTTCCATCTGCCGTCTAAATCAAGGAATTCCAATATTAAGTTTTTCACAGGATTGACCTCTTCAGTAAGATAGGCGTGATAATTAATGAAATAAGCATCATCTAAATTAAATTTTGGAGTAATTGATGTATAGAATGTATAGAAAATGAGATTGTTGTTGTTAGCTCCAGTTATCTCATAATCCGTTCCATGAACCATTGGTACATTAAGATATTTAGTATTAA
>SDBS01003103.1_pt1 | contig 16307 bp, 14 predicted proteins | sample 2277091 | NCBI WGS metagenome assembly SDBS01 (sample SAMN10404972, study PRJNA504765) | marine sediment metagenome | isolation source: marine sediment core GS10_PC15, 163 cmbsf | place: Arctic Ocean: Southern Knipovich Ridge | collected 2010 | reverse complement strand
AATTAATTTCATCTTTATCAATTATATTATCCATTTGGTAAACATCATTTTTATCATCATATAGGAATTCACGATAGCTATTATCACGAAACTTTTGAATAGCATAAGTATGAGTATTGGAAATGACACCTCTCGCATGTATAAATGTATTTCCATAATATGCGTAACGATCGAGGTTTTGATTATCTTTGTATAAATACGCTGATATATCATCTCCTTCAACACAGCTTGGTATTTTATCACCTAAATCTAATAGACTTAATAATGTAGGCATAATATCAACTGCGCTAAATATTGTCTCGTTATGATGCGGTGCTAACTTTTCCGGGTATCGTATCAAAAATGGTACATTGACCGATTCATTGCACCAATAATCTTTACCTATACCCTCTCTCTGTTTCAATTTATCCGTATCAGTTTTCATCAAATCATCATAATGGCTTCCCATTGTCTCTCCATGGTCGGATGTGAATATCACAATAGTATTACTATACAAACCTTTTACTTTTAATACATTCATCAATCTACCAAACTGTTCATCTATCCCTGTAACTGCACTGAAATAATTGGCTATGTTTTTTTTAACCCTATCAGTTGCTGTTGCATTTTTTCTGTTTAGCAATTCACCAATATCTTTATTTTTATATACTTTTTTATATTTTTCTGGAACTTTATCAAACGGCATATGCGGTGGATTATATGCCAAAAACAAAGCAAAAGGCTTATTTTGATCTCTGATGCTTCCATTCTCGTTTTTAATATAATCAATAGCTATATCGGTTTCATGCTTTACTGACCACTCCTTTATATATATTGCTTCATCTTTTTTTGCATTTGTTGTCCAATAATGAGGATTCATGTGGTCGTTAGAAATTCCATAGGAATACCAAAATTCAAAGGAATGTCTCCTTTCTTTTTCATTATATGCATCCCACGACGATGGATCAATATTTGGCGCATCAAGATGATATTTACCAATGTATCCTGTATTATATGCATTATTAAATAGCACATCACTTAAACATATCTCATCTTTCTTTAAATAAACACCGTGTTTTATAGTAACAGGATTACAGTTTGTAATGACCCCGCTTGAGTATGGATATTTGCCCGTAAAAAGCATTGCCCTGTATGGGCTGCAAACAGGAAAATTGCTAATAGCCTTATTCATTACTACAGACTCTTTGGCAAATTTATCAAGATTTGGTGTTAAAACCGGATCTTCTTTATAAAATCCCAACGATTGTTTTCTGAATTCATCAGGGAATATATATATAATATTAGGTCTCATATAGACTCCTTGTTTGTTTTATTTTGACAGCATTTTTTCAGGCTGTATTTTAATTATATCTTTGTCCTGTTCATTTTAAAGAACTCGATAGTTAAACTCAAACATCATCGGATTCGTAGGCCTTCCAATCCATAAAACCAGGGATTTTCCACCTTCCTTCTATGTATGCTTTCCAGGATGACTCACTGGATGCGAATTTTTCAACTACATATTCATCGAAAACACTGCCATTTCCAAATATGCGCGGATCCCCACTATCTTTAAGATATTTAAATAGATCAATCCTTAATTCTTCTTTTATACCGGAAAATTGCGCATCTTCAGCTAAGTTATTAATACACTCAGGATCATTATTAATATTATACAATTCTTCTTTTGGTCGTTTGCCAAAAGCCAAATCAAAGTATATGCTCTCCCCGTGTTCGTTCAAACGTATGATATTATCTTTAGTGGGTGACCCATCACAGTTAGTAAAATGTGTTTCCGGATTTCCGGCAGGCCATCTGTCTGATTCAAAGTTATGCACATACAAATAGTGAGTAGTACGAATACAGCGAACGGGATAACCTACATCATCTTCTCTGCCGCAATCATGGCATTCTCTACCCATATATACTACATTTCTAGTCTCGTCTATTTGTCCGCTTATATCACTTAACAACACATCCAAAAAACTTTTTCCGCTCATTTGAGGATGTATATCTATACCTGCAATCTCTAGAAAAGTAGGTGCAAAATCAGTGAAACTAATTAGGTCATCTGCAGTTCTTCCGGCTTTAATTTGGTCTAGCCAGCATATAGCAAGAGGGAGACGAAAATCCTGTTCATACATCTGCCCTTTTATTCTTGGAAACGGACAGCCATTATCAGATGTAACTATAATAATCGTATTCTCAAGCTCTCCTGTTGCTCTTATATGCTGAATTATCTTACCCAGTTGAGTGTCAAACCACTCTATCTCAAAAGCATAATCGAGCATATCACTACGAACTATCTCATCATCCGGCCAATATGCAGGAACATTATCAATATCATCCAATGATTTACCATTTCTGATGCCCTCACCAGGTACATAATGCCGATGCGGTTCCTTTCCTCCATACCAGAAGCAGAAAGGTTCATCTGAAGGTTTTTCCGATAAAAAAACTTGAAAATTAGCAACATAATCAATATCCGATACATTTGTATTGTGCGGGCGTTTCAGCCGCTCATCATTATATTCCGGCCCCGCCGGATTGTACTTTCTGGTTTCTTTCCAAAAACCCGGTGCCCACCCCTTGCCGGTATATCCCACGAAGTAACCGTTTTGCATTAATATATCACTAAAACAATCAAACTTTTCCGGAAATGTACATACCAAATGATTACATGCTTCTTCCAATTGCCAAGTATGCCTTCCTGTAAGTATACTTGCTCTGGATGGTGCGCATTTTGGATTGGTAGTAAATGCATTATTAAACAATAATCCGTTTTCTGCTACCCAATCAAAATTCGGTGTTTTAACAAATGTATGTCCATATGCGCCAAAGTGAGATGCATCATCAGCAATAGCAAAAAGTATATTCGTTCTTTTCATCTGTTTACCTCAATCTTCATAATTGAATATCTTATGTTTAGTTCTAATGTGCGGCTTTGTTGAATCGTTTATTGGTTCCTTCGTCTCGTTTCATCTCTTCAACGGTTTTCATCTTGATTCTAGCAGCACCTTTATAGTCTGTTGTTGGTATCAGATTTTCACTTTGCAGTCTAGCTTTAGCTTCTTCGATTATGCTTTTATACTGAGGCAGCCACTGTTCGCCCGCTACAAGCATTTCATCTGTCATCTGCCATATTTCCATCGGATTCAGGCATGCTCCCGTCAAAGGATCCATCATCATCGCCTGCTTTAGCAGCATTTCATCACCATTTACTGCAGCTTCTACACTTAATCTTTGGACATTGACACTGCTGCTGCAAATTGCAGCGCATCCTAATGGGAGCTCTCCATATACCGGAACATTAATGCCTGTCGCGTCCACATATGCCGGCACTTCCACAATTGCATCATCAGGAAGATTGGTTATTGCTCCATTATTAACTACATTAAAATGCCCTCTATATATCCTGCCTGTTTCAAGTCCTTCAATAATATATGATCCATGTTCAATTCCTCGGCTCTCGGAATTATATTTATAACTCTCGCCCTCCAACCATACTGGAAATTCGGTATCAAACCAATTTCTTCGTTCAGTGCAATGCCTTAGATATCCTCCAGACTCACCATTTATCCAAACACCTAAATTAATCCAGTCTTTGATTTCATCATGGCGCTTTCTATACCATGGCAAGTATTCACTAAGATGTCCGTTTGATTCTGTACTGAAATAACCAAAACGCTTTAACATATCAATTCTTACTTTTTCTTCATCTGCTATTTTTTCATTATTTTCCATCGCTTCCAGAAGCTTATCTTTAAGTTCGATACCTTTATGCTTAATGCTTGTATACCATGTTTGATGGTTAATACCGACACATGTTATGTTAATATCCTTCCAGTTAATACCCAATGCTTCACCAATCAATTTATGTCCGTGCTGTACCCCGTGGCATAATCCGATAGTTTGTACACCACCGTATTTGTTACACGCCCATGTTATCATAGCATTTGGGTTTGAGTAATTAAGCATTATACATCCCGGCAATGCAACATCTCTTATATCCTCACAGAAATTTAGAATTTCAGGAATTCCTCTTTGTCCATCCATTATGCCACCAGGTCCTAAAGTATCTCCAACACATTGGTCAACACCATATTTCATCGGAATTTCTATGTCATATTTAAATCCTTCAAGCATTCCGACACGCACAAAATTAAAAACATATTTTGCATCTTTAAATGCTTCACGTCTGTCAAGAGTACAAGTCATATCCACTTTGATATTATTTGCCTTGAAATCCTTTTCAAGAAGCTGTCTTGCTCTGTCAAGATTATCAGCATTTATGTCCGTGATTGCAAGCTCAATATCGCAAAGCTCAGGTACGCATAATAAATCTCTTACAATTACTCTTGTAAACCCAATACTGCCTGCACCAATAATAGTCAATTTGAAACTCATAGTATTCTCCTCTGATATATAGATTTTTATCAGTTATAATTATAATATGATTCTAAAAAAACATGTTATCAATATTCAAATCAATAACTCAAATAAAGAAAGATATTCTAACAATAATGTTCTTCTACTTGCTCAAGTACGGTTCTTGTCACAAGTTTTTTCTGTAGCTGCTAGGAGATATTCCGATGTGCTTTATAAAGCAGTTGGTAAAATATTGTATGGAAAAATTAGTAGTCCTAAGGATATCTTTTACTTTGTTGAGCCTAAAGTCCATAATATAGTGCGCTAATGTCTTTTGTATCACATTCTTAAAAAACTTTATGCAGGTAGTTTGTATGCAGCCCAACCTCTTTTGCTGCAATATCTGCAGACAGCTTTTGGTCATTGTCCCAGCCATGTCGGTAATATGCCTGATGGTCATTTAGTAAAAACATTATATTTGGTTTTTTCATTATATCTCCTTTTAAAATTCGCAATTTTATTCTTATATGTTCCTTGATAAGGCAATTTATCTTGCGCTTGCAATATCTTTGTAGTCAGTACTTTAATCATTTCACCTTTAATTATTATCATCGAATAAATTGCAAATTTCCACTGAATCTGTTCTGAACATTTTTGGGCTATGTCCTGTATACTTTTTAAAGTTATTAATGAAACTGGGAACACTTAAGTAACCTATTTTTTTTACAATATCTGTTATTTTATCATCTGTTTCAGACAATAATTCTTTTGCTTTTTCCAGCCTGATTTCTTTTATATAGCTAATAGTACTTTTACCTTGAATTTGTTGGAACAGATGCACCAGCTTTGCCTGTGACATGTTAAAACTTGTCGCAATCTGTTGAACTGTAAGGCTAGAATTAATACATTCATTATTTATAAATTCTTTAATATCTTCAATAAGTACATGATTATTAATATACTGTTTCATTTCCATTGAGGTGTGTATTTTTTCACATAATTCAACAAAGCATTCCAATACAATATCAATCGTGTTTTCTTTTTCTAATAATATTTTTATATCAAAAGCTAAATCACCTTTTAATGAATCTATATGTAAAGCATAAGAGTAATAACATATATTTTTAATTCTGTTTATAATTATTCGTATTGAATGTATAGACATTTTGTTGATGTAAATATGCTTCTTTAAATCCAACAAAGATTGTTTTAAACTATATGTATCTCCCTTATTGATATATTTTTGAATTTTTCTAATAATAAACTCAGGTTCATAAATCTCCTTAATGGATTCTGTCATGAATGGAATTTCAGTAAAGTTTTTAATTTTACTTTCCTCAGAATAGTATATCGCTGTCTTTGCTTCTGAGAATGCTTGTCCGGCATATTTCAAGTCTTTTTGCAAACTGCTTATTCCCATTTTTGCATTAGAATCAATTCTCCCAATAACTTCATTATAAAAATATTCATGAAATAAATCTGCTTTTTTAGTATCATCCATTGTAAAAAAGTAAACTAACCCTTTTTCACCGAATATATGCGCTCCAAATAATTGAACATTATCTTGGTAATTTTCTTGGAATTGTTTTAGTTCTTCAATAAATTGCACAGCTTTATAGTTGGTATATATATATAATATATAATATGCATTTTCAAAAAATGAAATATTGGCAATTACTGATACTTTATTTAGATCCTTTAGTTCAGAATACTTACCATTTATAATTGACTGCAGTATTCCATTCTTAATCGCTTCCCTGTTTATCAGGATATTATGTTTTATTGCTTCATTTTCATCTCTTACACTTTTGACAGTATTGGAGATAGCTAAAATTTCATTCTTTTCTTCACCTTTTTTAGTTACTATATTTCTATATAGTTTTTTTACTGGCTGATAGCTGTATAGTGCAGCAATGTAGGCCACAAAAAGCAGTAGCAGCAAAACTGCACCTGCAACTAATACATATAATGCGTTTATTTTCACATATTTTTTTTCAGGAGTTAATAAGATTAATTTGTAATGTTCATTCACATCTTCATCAAGCACTTTATAATTAATATTATTATATTCTAATACCTGACTTTTATTTGGGTCAAAGTTTGCTTCATATTCGAACTCTTCACTACTCTTAGCAATAACATTATTTGTACTGTCAACCAATAATATTATTTCATCATTGTTTATATCAGTATAGTTAGATATTATATTATTAAGAGCAACACACATCTGAAATTTATCAAATTATGATATTGTATATAATAAAACATCTTTTTTTACATTATTTGGCGATGTAACAACTACATTTTCTAATTTTATATTTTTTTCAATACCATTGATATATTGAGACATAAATTTATCATTTACTGATATTGAGGTATTGACAGATTGGCTGGGATATATACCGTCTGAAGTGAAAATATATTCAATATTATTTACATAAAAATAGATTTCTTCAGCTTCTGAAGCAACAACAAAATTCCTAATTATATCAACTGAATTCCAACCATGCTCTACAATATTTTTATGCAATGATAATGCGATAATATCAGGAGCATTTATAAGAAAAAAGGCAACATTATTGGCAGTATCAATTTGATATTTAATATTATTTGAGAGAATAGTCAAATATTGACGCTTATCTTCAAGCATGCTTTGCTGTATTTGCCTATTTCTGTTTTGATATAAATATCCAGCTCCTAAAATTGAAACACCCAACAGAATAATCATGATTGGTATAAATAATCTAACTAAGTATGTTTTTTTGGAGAAAATCTTAACCACGTAAACCTCTTACTTTTTCATTATGCATTTATTATACATCTACCATGTTTCATTAATGTTATATTACTCCTGTATTTATTATAATACTATCTAAGTGAAATTTTATAAAACAATTTACCCATGCTACAATATACTGCAGCACGGGTAATTTATTAAATATAATTATCCTAAGAAACGATCATATGCTGCCTGTATAAGAGTTAAATATTCCTGTAATCCCATCTTATCAAGTTCAGTAACAAAATCTTCCCAGTTTTCAACTTGGCCTTCTACAATCCATTGACTCAAAGTCAGATTAATATAATCATTTATTTGAATCTTCAACACGGCAATCTGTTCCGATTCTTCTACAGTATAGAACAGATTTGGAAGAATTTCTGGATCTGCATATGCTTTGTGATCTGTAACATATTGAGTTCTATCATCCGCAGAAGGAACTCTTAGTGTCTCATATCCTTCCGGTAAGACCGCCCATAATCCGCGAGCACCAGGAACCAGTGAATGCCTGTGGTCACTTGACGCCATACCTTCCGGTGGAGGACCTACCAGCAATGTACCATCTTCCTGCTCTATTAAACGAACTCCGATATCACCTTCGCACATTTCAAATGAATTTCTCTCTTCATAACAATAGTCAATCCAACGCATTGTTGCTTCAGGATTTTCATTCGCTTTTGTTATAGCCCCAGCACCACGCATTATACCAGATAGTTCAATATAATAAAACACAGGATCCCTTCCATCAGGGCCTTTTATCATTGGCATGTAAACATACTCCTCATTTGCATTGCTGTTTGAGAATGCAATAGATAATGCCCAATCTTGTACATAACCTGCAACAAACGGTTCGTTGCTTACTTTAGCCAAACGTTGATCTCTGTTAAGTGTAAATCCTTCTTTATCTATTAAACCTTCAGCACTTAATCCTGCTATCCATTCAATACCTTCTTTAAATGCATCAGATGTTACAGCTAAATACACTTTACCATCTTTTACATCTAAAACATCCCCGGCTAATGCTACACCAAAAGGATACATTAAGTTAGTAAGCCCATTCCTGCCAAAGAAGCCTCCTTCAAGTGATATTGGGATTTCATCCGCTTCACCATTCTGATTTGGATCTTCTGTTTTAAACTTGCGCATGACATCAGCAAATTCATCAATATTTGTTGGCATGTCAAGACCCAGGTTATCAAGCCACTTTTGGTTAATCATTGGTATTCCTGCCGTTTTCATCCAAGGTCCGCCATTAATTCTGGGTACACCATACATATTGCCATCAGGTGCGATACTGAATCCCTCTAAACCGGGTATGGCATCAAAAAGCCTTTCAACATTTGGTGCATACTCTCTTATTCGCTCCCTCATTGGTATTAGTGAACCTTCACCGCCGTATTTTGCCAGGTCACCTGCACTCAGGTGTGTAAAGAAGAAATCAGGCAAATCTCCGGTAGCTAGCATCAGATTCTTTTTCTCTTGGAATCCTGCACCCGGCATAATCCATTCAATATGAATATTTGTAATCTCTTCAGCTTTCTGCATTACAGCTGTATCATTGTAATCCGACGGGCTTGAAGGTACGTTGTTCAATAAAACACGTAATGTTATCTTCTCATTGACTATTGGATATCCTGTAGCATTGAAGTTTATTATTTCCTCTTCTGTAGTTTCTTTTTCTGTTGACTTTGTTTCTGTTGACTTTGTTTCTGTCTGCATTGGTTTGTCTGTTTCCTGTTTTGTGTTGTTTGTACAGCTTGAAAACACCAGCACTAAAGCTAATATCAAAACTATAATGACTCTACTTCTTTTTTTGTTCATTTCTGCCTCCTCGTAATTGTTTTATTTTATTATTTGCTTTCGCAAATTTTTTGTTCAAAAATACATATAATGTCTGGAATTTTATCCCTTTACTGAGCCCATCATGATGCCTTTAACAAAATATTTTTGTATAAACGGATACAATACCAACATAGGTAAAGATGAAACAACAATAATTCCATATCTTAATAATGCAGCTGTTTTCTGTCTTTCAATCATATCTTGAATATCATCTATAATTTCTCCGGATTCTGCTTGATTAATAATTAATATATTTCTAAGTACTAGTTGCAGTGGATGCTTTGCTTCACTTTCCAAAAATATTAGTGCATCAAAATAGCCATTCCAAATTCCCACTGCGTAAAAAAGTACCATTACAGCCATAACCGGCTTTGCAAGTGGTATTGCAATACGGCTGAAAAACCGCAATACACCACAACCATCAATAGATGCAGCTTCAAATAATTCATCCGGAATCGAGGACTTAAAGTAAGTACGAACAATCATGATATTCCATATAGAAACTGCAGCCGGTAAAACCATAGCCCAAACTGTATTAATCATGCCTAGACCTTTAACTACTAAATATCTGGGAATTAGTCCGCCCCTAAAAAACATAGGTATCATTATAAAAATCATGACAATTCCCCTATATTTCATATGCTTGTTTGAGACTGCAAAACCTGCCGACATTGTTAATGCTACTGAAATTGTTGTGCCTATTAATACATAATATATGCTGTTTCTGTATCCTACCCATAATTTTGTATACCTGAAAATTCTTTCATATCCCATAACTGTAATACCCTTCGGCCATAGTAATACTTTTCCTGCGTTGACTAAGGTAGGATCACTGAAGGAACCGATTATTACAAAATATAGTGGATAAATAATTATTATCACAAGAATAAACATGAAAATATAATTAATTGTATCAAACAAAGGTTCTGATTTTTTTTTATTCATATCATTCTCCTTTTTTACCACAAACTATTTTCAGATAGTTTTCTTGACGCATAATTTACCGAAATTAAAAGAATCATTCCTACTAAAGAATTAAAAAGGCCAATTGCTGTTGAAAAACTAAATTGAGCATTTAGCAAGCCGATTTTATACACATAAGTAGATATAATTTCTGAAGTTCCTAGATTAAGAGTATTTTGAAGTAGAAATGCTTTTTCAAAGCCAACATTCATTATTCTACCAGCGTTTAAGATCAATAGTACAGTAGCTGTAGGAAGAATTCCCGGAATGTCAATATGCAATATACATCTTAACTTCCCGGCACCATCCATATATGCAGCTTCATACAGATCTGTACTGATAGAAGACAGTGCAGACAAATATATAATAGAAGACCACCCAAAACTCTGCCAAACACCAGTCCATACATATATATGCCTAAACTTTCCTGCATCTCCAAGAAAGTTAATTGATTCAAACCCAAAGTTTTTTAAAAGTATATTCACTATTCCACTAGACTGCATTAACAATACTTGAATTAGTCCTACCATTACTACAGTTGATATAAAATGCGGCGCATAAGTAATCATCTGAATTGTTTTCTTATACCTCTTACTATTTATTTGGTTTAAAAATATTGCGAATATTATAGGTAGCGGAAAACCTGCGATCAATTGATAAAAGGCAATAGTTATAGTATTAATAATAATATTGAGTGAATTATATGAATTAAAAAATCTTAAAAAATGCTTCATACCCACCCAAGGACTGCCTAAAATCCCCAACGTAGATTTGAAGTCTTTGAATGCTATTAATACACCATACATTGGAGCATAGTTAAATATCAGCAAGTAAATAGTCGTTGGCAATAAAAGCAAATAAAGTCCTCTGCTGGTTGCAGAACCTAAAAACTGTCTTTGCTTTTTACCTAGCGATACTAAATTTTTATTTTTAAGATTAGTTGAATCTTGCATTAAAACTCCTGTTTTCTCGGAACAAATACAGTTTGTTTAGTCGAAATATTTATATTTAAACCAATCAATATCTATGTATCCATCTTCTTGAATATCGTTATATGAATAAAAGCCTAATCTATCCCCGGTCCACTGTCCAAATACAAGCTTAAATTCAGGTCCGAATCTAACAAAGGTTTTGTTATCGTATGAATAACTGTATTTTGCTTTGTCTCCTTCATTGATTGTTTTGATGTATACAATACTTTTCTCAATAATTGGACCCAGCTCTGTTCCATTTATACTGCTTTCATAATATAAGTGCTTCTCTCCATTTTTATCCATAACAATACCTAAGATATTGAAAACTCCGCCAAACCTAACGAATCCTGCTTTTTGCCCAGCAACCATACCACACGTGTCAATTTTTGCAATTGCCTTTCCTTTACCTGTCCCCATTATTCTTTGACTTATAGTATTACATGCATTTTTAAATCCGCCGGTATTAACAGGTATCGATGCCGACAATCTCAAATATCCTTTGCGTTTTGATAACGACCAATGTTTGTCACGTGGATTATGGTTCCATTCCCATTGAGGTGCCAGTACATAGTTATCAAAATCATCATCAGTCTGCGGATGCGCAATTGGATACCCCTCTATTGGCTTCCTATATTCAACAACAGGCTCTCCTATCCCATCACCATTTATATCCTCACCAATTATTGGCCAACCATCTATCCATTCAACAGGCTCCAGCATCTGTGGTCGACCCTGATAAGGAGATTCACAATTTTGAATCAACTGATGTGTGTACCACCAAGATCCATCCGGTGCTTCCATCAGTGCTCCTTGTGAACAGCTTCGGTCAAACCCATTTCCTCTTTGCAATACGATTTTCTCATCATATGGTCCATAGATATTGTTTGTTTTTGGACGCAGAACAATTTGCTTTCGATCACGCTTTGTGATTTGGTTATCTTGTTCTGAATTTTTCTCATCATCAAACCATTTAGATATAAATAAATATAGTTGTCCTTTAATCTTATATATCCTCAGTGCTTCTGCACCTTTGCCGGTATAAATTATTTTGCCATCATCAAGCAATTCACACCCATCCCAGCTCATTTTAAATAATTTTATTTGTGTATTTCTTTCTTTATCAACATATCCAGCATTCAACCCAAGATATGCTTGATGACCTTCTTCGTCCCAGTATACTGCTGGATCATCACAAAAAGTGTCTGATATATCACTAGTCCTCTTCATTAAATGTGGCTTGCTCCAAGGTCCCGTGATATCATTGGCTGTCGATACCATCAAACCTATGGTAGGATCAATTTGATAACAATACCAAAGCCCATCATGATAAGCTAAATCCCCGGCCCAAACCCCAAAACTGTAACCATCCATCTGATTCCAATTATACTTTGGATGCCATGAAAGATTATCCCAAACGTGCGTTATTATACTCCAATTCACCATATCTTTTGATTCTAGTATTACCATACCAGGTACCATATGCTGCTTGGAGGATATCATATAATATGTATCTCCAAATTGCTCCACATCTACATCCGGATAATCAGCATTCAATATTGGATTCCGATATGTTCCATCGCCTTGGTCGCCCCAAGAAATTTTTTCTTTCATTATTTACACATCCTGCAAGTTATTAAATTATATGCCTAAACTAAAGAATTAATAGCATAATTATATATGTCATTGTAATATGTTATCAATTATTCATTTTAAAGTTAGGCATATTATTGATTTTCAATAACTTTTATGTGTGTCGTTGCATATGTTATATTGATAAAAAAGAAAGGGCAACGGTATATTGGACGCTTTTTATTGGACATAACAAATTAGTGCCTTTTTATATCTTTCTTTATTACATGATAATAAGTCATTGAGTTTAAATTTTAAGAAAATGAATTAATATGTTTCCCTCTCAAATCATCATCTAGATTCGACAACAGGAATCGATTTTCCTTCAGAAAGAAATTGATGAATTATTTCATAATAATCTGTATTCATAAAATGCGATAATCTCTCTCAATATTCATCCGCTTTAAAATACTCTACTTCAATAAATCCACCTAAATTACCATCTTTACGCTGATAAACAAAAATTGTCCATAAATCATAATACGAATTTCCTTGAATATTTGATAGCAATTCATTATACAATTATTTTTTTGTATGGTCGAAGAACAATAAATTCCGCAATCTCTAAAGTTCATTAAAGTCATTTTTTTGATATTCTCACATTCATTGTTAGTTTGTTGCTTTTACTCTTGATAATCAGGGTTTACTTCAGGAATCAATGCTCCCACAGATTTTCTCCATTCATTAAGCATTTTTTGTATCCTGTCTGCTATATCTGGTAATTCTTCTTTTAGATTATATTCTTCCTTAATGTCTTTTTTAAGATTGTACAGTTCCAATCTTCTATCTTCAAAGAACTCAATCAGTTTAAAATCACCCATGCGGACCGAAGACCCTTGTGTTCCTCCTTGGTTACCATAGTGAGAATAATGCCAGCATATCGCTTCTCTTTCAAGTTTTCCTTTTTGCGTAAGCAAAGGCATAATACTTTCTCCATCCTGATGTTGCTCTGGCAGCAATGATAGTCCTGTCATCTCAAGTATGGTAGAGTAAAAATCAGGACTTGTAACAGGTGCATTACAAATACTTCCCATGTCTATTACTCCCGGCCATTTGACAATGAGCGGTTCTCGAACTCCTCCTTCATACATCCAGCCTTTTCCTTCTGATAACGGTGCATTGCAAGTGGGTGAGCCTTCAGCAGTGGCTAATCCTCCATTATCGGACGTGAAAAATATTACTGTATTATCTACCTGTCCTGTATTTTGTAGAGCATCTAAAACTCTGCCTATATTGTAATCTAGATTATATATCATAGCAGCATATACAGCATCAGATTGTACAAGTCTTCTTTTGACATTCAAATGTTTTTTATGGTCGCAAGAAAAATTCTCTCCTTCTTCAAATGTCTTAATTTTATCTAAACCCGCATTTATGCTTTCTTTTTGAATCTTTCTATATCTGTTTTTTTGTTTGTAACGGTGTATGTACTGCATAGGGGGAAAGATACATGAAAAATGGCTTATCATCATCATGGCTTTCAATCAAATTAATTGCCTCATTGGTAATTCTATCAGTTAAATATTCCCCATAAGGACCATTCTCCAAGTTTTCGATATCATAAGGGCTAAAATACCCATTGCTTGGTGTTCCCTTTTTACACCCTGCAATATTAACATCAAATCCATGATGTTCAGGGTAATAGTCGCTTTCACCAAGATGCCATTTTCCTACATGTATGCATGTTTGCTTTACACCCATAACAAAAGACGATAGATTATCCGCAAAAGAAATCATAGGCAATATGAAGAAGCTCTCTATATGGCAGGATAAAATCCACGCATGTATGGTTGAAAGATGGAACTTCTTTGAGCGCGGAATATCTGCCATGAAAACTCGCAGAAAACATATACCGCAATGGCTTTACAAGCAAGCTCAAAATCTTGATAGACAGCAGAAAGAAATCACAACAGCAATCGATAATATCAGTGGTTTAAATTCTAACAAGAAGAAAGCTGAAGCCATCAAAACTCTAAGCAAGTGGTTTCCTCAAGTTCTGAAATTTACAGCGGAGGTTAATCGCAGTAAGAAATATATTGACACGCTGAAAAAAGAAATTAACGAAATGGAGGGCACAGTTGATAGGCAGAGCAAGAAAATCATGGAGCTGCATGTTAAAAATAGCTTTGTAGAACAAACTGCCAAGAAACAAGAAAGGTTGCTCAGTAGTATTCCCAAGAAAGAATTACAACTTCGAGAAAAGGACATAAAGGACATTATTAAAGGATTGAATGAGAGATAGCCTTAGCAATTTAAAAATAAATTAAGAAGCTGCTTGATATTAGTTTGATTCGTAGTAAAATGAAAGTGCACAATGTGTATGCACCTTGACAACCAAATAATCCACTATGGACAATCTAACAGCAGCAGCTTCTCTTTGAAGGAGTATTAATGCAAGAATATTTGAAAGACTCAAGAATACGAAATGCTGTAGTAATATACAAGATAATGAGTAATGCCGAAGTTCAAGCATGGCTTAACGAACTTGCGGAGTTTATTTTTAAGCATTTCGGAAACGACTCTCATTCTAATATGGAATGGGAAACTGCGAAAGGAGATTTTCTATAATGACACAATTAACAAATACAAATCTAGCAGTTGCCCCACTTAGGGCAGTGGCATATGCTAGATTTTCAATAGATATGCAGCTAAGCGAATCTATTGATGCGCAAATAAGAGCTATCAAAAAATATGCCAAAGATAATAAAATGATTGTAATAGGTAATTATATTGATTTAGCCAAGAGCGGTAAAAATGCCGACAGACCTCAATTTCAAAGGATGATACGCGAAAGCAAAAACGGCAGCTATGATTTAATCATCGTTCACAAACTTGACAGGTTTGCAAGAAACCGATATGACAGTGTGATGTATCGCCATGAGCTTAAACAAAATAAAGTCAAATTGCTATCAGTACTTGAAAACTACGATTCCGATACTCCAGAGGGAGTGTTAATGGAATCATTATACGAAGGTATGAATGAGTACTATATCAAAAACTTATCTCGAGAAATCATGAAGGGATTAAGGGAAAACGCATATCAAGCTAAATTCACAGGAGGTGTACCTCCATTAGGGTTTAGCATTGATAATAATTTGAATTACATAATTAATGATAAAGAATCAGAAACAATAAAGCTTATCTTTGACATGGCTTCAAATGGCAAAAGCTACGGTGATATGATGAGCAGACTCAATGACCTAGGCTATACAACAAAACGCGGTAAAACCTTTGGTAAAAATTCTTTACATAGTATATTGAGAAACTCAAAATACTGCGGAACCTATGAATTTAATGTAGCACCCACACGTGATATCAATGGAAGTCGTAATTATCATGACAGGAAGCCTGAGGATGAGATTATACGAATTGAAGATGCTATTCCTGCTATTGTATCAAAAGAACAATTTGATAAGGTTCAGCACATTTTAAACTCAAGAAAGCGTCGCCCGGGAGCTCAATCAGCAAGGGAAGTTTATCTGCTATCAGGAAAAATATTCTGCGGCATCTGTGGTATGGCATACACTGGGCACAGAAAGTATAATTCCCAGAAGAAAAAGTATGTAGTATATTCCTGCGGTAAAAACCAGCGCAAGAAAGAGTGTACCGCAAAGTACATAAGAAGAGAATATATTGAAGGCTTTGTATTGGATCAAATATCTGAGCATGTTTTCGATGAAAGTAAGATTCCGGAGGTTTGCAAGCTCTACAAAGAATATGCTTTAGAGAACAATTATGAAGCTATAATGCAAAAAGAATATTTGAGCAAAAAG
>SDBS01003102.1_pt1 | contig 16310 bp, 28 predicted proteins | sample 2277091 | NCBI WGS metagenome assembly SDBS01 (sample SAMN10404972, study PRJNA504765) | marine sediment metagenome | isolation source: marine sediment core GS10_PC15, 163 cmbsf | place: Arctic Ocean: Southern Knipovich Ridge | collected 2010 | reverse complement strand
CAAAAACCGTAAACTGATAACCATAAATCGATTTTCTTATTTGAAAACTAATTAACTAATTAACCAAGTAACCAAGTAACTAATTTATGCGATATATTAGACTCGGAGGTGAATGTAAAAATGGTAGCAGGAATATTGGGAGAGAAAGTAGGAATGACAAGAATATTTGCCCAAAATGGGGAATCTATTCCGGTAACTGTAATTTTAGCTGGTCCCTGCCAAGTAATACAGAAGAAAACTATAGAAAAGGATGGTTATGATGCAGTTCAACTGGGATTTAAAGAAGTAAAAGAGAAAAAAGTTTCCAAACCCATAACCGGTCATCTTAATAAATATAAAGTAAATTCAATAAAACATATCAGAGAATTTAAAGTTTACGATTCCAGCAAGTATTCATCCGGTGCAGAGGTAAAGGTAGATATTTTTAAAGAAGGTGACAAGGTAGATATTATGGGGATATCTAAAGGAAAAGGGTTTGCCGGTGCAATTAAGAGACATAATTTTTCAGGTGGACCTAAGACCCATGGCCAGAAGGAGTATTTTAGATCAGTTGGTTCAATTGGAGCTACAGATGCAGCTCGAGTTTTTAAGGGGCAAAAATTACCAGGGCATATGGGAACAGATAGAGTTACGGTGAAAAATGTAGAGGTAATAAAAATTAACCTCGAAAGAAATTTAATTTTAGTCAGAGGTTCAGTTCCTGGTGCAAAAGGAGCAGTGCTTGTAATTAATAAAAATGGGTAATTTAAGTATATTTTTACCAGGGAAGGAGGATTGTCTATGATTGCTTTATCAGTTCATAATATTAAAGGAGAAAATGTGGGAGAAGTTTCCCTAAAAGATAATATTTTTAGTGCTAAAGTAAATAAATATCTTGTTCATCAAGCGGTCAAGCGCTATTTAGCAACCAGAAGAAGAGGGACTGCTTCTACAAAAAATAGAAGTGCAGTAAGAGGTGGAGGAGCTAAACCCTGGAAACAAAAGGGAACTGGGAGGGCTAGAGCAGGAACTAATAGTTCGCCTATTTGGGTAGGAGGTGGAGTTGTATTTGGGCCAGCCCCAAGAGATTATTCCTTTTCTTTGCCTAAAAAAATGAAAGTTGCTGCCTTAAAATCGGTGCTATCAGATAAGTTGAGTAATAAAGAAATTATAATTGTAGATGAATTATCACTAAAAGAAAATAAGACTAGTAAAATGGTGGAAATTTTAAAAAATTTGCAAGCATTTAAAAAACCATTAATAATAATTGAAAACGAAGATAATGGTATAGCAAAAGCAGCAAGAAATATTAAAGGGACACAGGTTTTGCCTGTTTCCAAAATAAATACCTATGATCTTATAAACCATGAAAAGATAATAATTACTAAAAAAGCTTTAAAGCGAATTGAGGAGGTGTTAATATAATGCCTTCAGACAGAGATATTATATTAGAACCAATAATTTCAGAGAAAACCGTGAGATTAAAAGAAGAGAATAAGTATGTATTTAAGGTAGATTGGAAAGTTAATTCTACTGAAATTGGAAAATCTATTGAGGAGAAATTTAAAACTAAAGTTGCAAAAGTAAATATTATGAAGATGCCAGGAAAAAAGAAGAGTTTAGGAAAATACTCCGGAAAGACGTCACATTGGAAGAAAGCGATAGTTACCCTAAAAAAAGGTGAAAAAATTAAAGAATTAGAAAATATTTAGAGTTTAAAAAGATATTTAAGGATGGTGTGGATTAAAGTGGCAGAGATAAAAAAATTTAAACCTACTTCTCCTGGGAGAAGATTTATGACCATTTCGACCTTTGATGAAATAACTACCGATAAGCCAGAGAAATCTTTAACCGTGGGACTTAAAAAAACGGGCGGAAGAAATAATCAAGGCAGACTAACAGTTAGGCATCAAGGCGGTGGAAGTAAGAGAAAGTATAGAATAATTGATTTTAGGAAACAAAAAGAAGGAATTCCCGCAAAGGTTTCTAGTATTGAATATGATCCTAATCGTTCAGCACGAATTGCTTTACTCAAATACTATGATGGAGAAAAGAGTTATATTCTATGTCCGGCAAATTTAAAAGTAGGAGATGTTATTATATCAGGAAGAGATGCGGATATAAAGGTAGGAAATACAAAATCATTGAAGGATATCCCTACTGGTACTTTAATTCATAATATTGAATTAAGACCGGGACAAGGCGGAAAAATGGTTCGTTCTGCTGGAACAGTGGCTCAACTTATGGCCAAAGAAGGAAATTATGCTCATGTTAGATTACCTTCCGGGGAAGTAAGGTTAATTCATTTGGAGTGTAAAGCCAGCATCGGACAAATTGGTAACCTTATTCATGAAAATTTATCGCATGGTAAAGCAGGCAAAAGTAGATGGTTAGGGATAAGACCAACGGTTAGAGGGGTAGCTATGAATCCTGTTGATCATCCCATGGGCGGAGGAGAAGGAAAGAGTTCTGGAGGCAGACACCCTTGCTCCCCAACCGGCATACCGGCAAAGGGGTATAGAACCAGAAAAAAGAATAAGCTTTCAGATAAATATATTGTTAAAAGAAGGACGAAAAAATAGTAAATAAGGGAGGCAATTATCTTAGATGTCTAGATCTTTTAAAAAAGGACCCTATATAGAAGAAAAATTATTAAGTAAAATTAGAGAACTAAATCAGAAGAGAAAAAAAACTATAATTAAGACTTGGTCTAGAAGTTCAACGATTTTTCCCGTAATGGTCGGACATACCATTGCTGTACATAATGGCAAAAGGCATATACCGGTATATGTTACCGAAAACATGGTAGGTCATAAATTAGGAGAATTTTCTCCTACTAGAATTTTTAGAGGGCATAGTGCTCATACGGAAAAAACAACCTCGTTAAAGTAGTAAAATATTAAGAAAAGATCTTTTGATTGCTTATCTAAATAAGCTGAAAAGTTTTGTTTAAATTTATGAAGACAACCAAACAATTAATATTTATTATTGCAGAAAGGCAAATAAATTAAATTAGGAGGAAAGCAATGAGTACAAAGGCAGTAGGTAAATATTTACCTATATCTGCTCGCAAAGGAAGACAAGTTTTAGATATTATTCGGGGCAAGAATGCCGGTGAGGCCCTCTTAACCATGAAATTTCTTCCTAACCGTTCAGCTAAAATGATATACAATATTTTACACTCTGCGATTTATAATGCGCAAAACAATAACGATATAAACGTAGAAGATTTATACATATCCGAAGCCTATGCTGATGTAGGACCTACAGTGAAAAGATTTAGACCTCGGGCTATGGGCAGAGCAAGTAAAATAAGAAAAAGAACTAGCCATGTTACCATTATAGTTGATCATAAAGGGGAGGGGAAGTAATTGGGACAGAAAGTACATCCAAAAGGATTAAGAATTGGAATTATAAAAGATTGGGATGTTAAGTGGTTTGCAAAAAAGAGTTATGCAGAAAATATATATCAGGATTACAAAATAAGAAAATATATTAAAAATCGTTTAAAGCATGCTGGAATTTCTTGTGTCGAAATTGAACGTATAGCTGATCGAGTAAGGTTAACTATCAATTGCGCAAGACCGGGTATTGTAATAGGCCGAAAAGGGGCGGAAGTTACTAAATTAAAAGAAGAACTGTCTAAATTTGTAAAAAATGATTTACAGATAAAAATTATTGAAGTAAAAAAACCTGAATTAGACGCTATACTAGTTGCTGAGAGTATTGCTGAACAACTGGAAAGGAGAGGCTCTACTAAAAGATCAATGAGGCAGGCAACAAGTCGATCTATGAGAATGGGTGCTGAAGGAATAAAAGTTTCTTGTTCAGGTAGAATAGGTGGGGCTGAAATAGCAAGAACAGAATGGCATTTAGAAGGTAGGTTGCCTTTACATACTTTGCGAGCGGACATAGACTATGGTCTTGCTGAAGCTAATACAACTTATGGTAAAATTGGTGTTAAGGTATGGATTTTCCGAGGAGAAATACTTCCAGTAAAAAACAAAGAAGTATCTAACCAGAAAGAAGTAGACAAAATTTTAACTGGCAAGAAGATAGAAGAATCAAGTAGAGAAGGAGCACAGAAAGATGTTACAACCAGCTAGAACAAAATATCGAAAAACACACAGGGGAACCATGAAAGGATGTGCCCAAAAAGGAAATTTTATTGCATTTGGAGATTTTGGTTTACAGGCATTAGAACCTCATTGGATAACCAGTGCCCAGATAGAAGCGGCACGGGTTGCCATTACTCATGCAGTAAAAAGGGGTGGAAAAGTTTGGGTAAGAATGTTTCCCGATAAATCAGTGACTAAAAAACCAGCAGAAACCAGGATGGGCAAAGGAAAAGGAGCCCCCGACCATTGGGTGGCAGTAGTAAAACCTGGAAAGGTATTATTTGAATTAGGCGGAGTCGAACTAAATTTAGCTAAGAAAGCGATGCGGCTAGCCGCTCATAAGTTACCCATAAAAACTCGTTTTCTTTCCAGAGACGAACAGGTGGTGGGATAAATGAAAGCTAATGAATTAAGAGATTTGTCATTAGAAGAATTACAAAAGAAGCTAACTGATTTTAAAGACGAATTATTTAGTTTGAGATTCCAAGTTGTTACAGGACAGTTAGGTAATTCTATGAGAATAAAAGAAGTAAGGCATAATATTGCTAGAGCAAAAACAATTTTAAGAGAAATTGAATCAGAAAAAAGTAAATTAAATTAAGATAAAAAGGAGGGTTAAATGCTGTCCGGGAAAAAAATTAAAACAAAAATTGGAAAAGTTGTAAGTGATGGTATGGAAAAGAGCGTAGTGGTAAAAGTTGAATACCTGGTATCACATCCTCTTTACAAAAAAAGGATAAAAAAATCAAGTAAATTTATGGCACATGATGAAAAAGATATCTGTAACATCGGTGATAAAGTAAAAATTGCTGAAACTCGACCTTTAAGCAAAAGAAAAAGATGGAGAGTTACGGAAATATTAGAAAAAACGAAATAAAGGAATTCAAATTAGATAGTAAATTGTGAATAGTATTTAGTAAATAGAATAAAGTAATGTGTAATTAGCAATAACCGGTAAACTAACTAGTAATTGGATAACTAAATACTAACGACTAACGTCTATATACTAATTATGATTAGGGAGAGAGGGTAGTTAAAATGATACAGATGCAAACACGTTTATTTGTTGCGGATAATTCGGGTGCTAAAGAGATACAATGTATAAAAGTTTTAGGCGGTTCCCGTAGGAGATATGCTAGGATAGGTGACATTATTGTTGCCTCAGTTAAGGTTGCAGCAGTGGGAGGAACCTGCAAAAAAGGTGAAGTTGTTAAGGCGGTTGTTGTAAGAACCAGGAAAGAACTTGGTCGATCAGATGGTTCTTATATTAGGTTTGACGATAATGCAGCAGTTGTTATTAGTGATCAGAATGAACCGGTTGGAACAAGAATATTTGGACCAGTTGCTCGAGAATTAAGAAATAAAAATTTTATGAAGATAATTTCACTAGCGCCTGAGGTAGTATAAAAAGGGAGGGATAGCAATTTGGTTAACGATAAAATTGGTTTTAAAAAAAGTGATAAAGTATTAGTTATCATCGGAGAAGATAAAGGCAAAAAAGGAAAAATTGTTCGTATTTTTCCTAAGAAGACGCAAGTGATAGTTGAAGGTGTTAATTTTTTAAAGAAGCACTCTAAACCTACCCAAAAATCTCCTCAAGGCGGAATAATTAAACAGGAAGGTGTATTGCATACTTCTAACATCAGATTAATTTGCAATAAATGTAATAAGCCTACTGCCATTAGAAGAGAGAGGATTAAAGAGGGCAAAAGAGTGAGAGTGTGTAAAAAATGTGGAGAAATAATAGATAAGGTTTAGGAGGTTGAACTATGCCCCGATTGAAAGATAAATATTTGAAACAAGTTGTACCAGAGATGATGAAAAAATTTAAATATAAAAGCGTGATGGCCGTTCCCAGATTACAGAAAACAGTAATTAATATTGGATTAGGAAGTGCTACAAAAGACTCAAAAATTATGGATGAAGCAGTCAAGGAATTAGCTGTTATTGGCGGACAAAAACCTATCATTACTCTGGCCAAAAAATCTATATCTAATTTTGGAGTTAGAAAAGATATGCCAATAGGTTGCAAAGTTACTTTACGGAGTGATAGAATGTATGAATTTTTAGATAAGTTTATTAATATAGCTATCGCCAGAATTCGAGATTTTAGAGGTATTCCCTCAGATTCTTTTGATGGGAGAGGGAATTATACTATAGGTGTAAAAGAACAGTTAATTTTTCCCGAGATAGATTTTGATCAGGTTACCAATACTTTAGGAATGAATATTACCATTGTAACAAGTGCCTTAAATGACGAAGAAGGGAAAGCCCTTTTAGAATTAATGGGTGCTCCTTTTAAAAAATAGCGTATATCTCGTATCGCGTGAAAAAAAATAGCGTAGAGCGTATAGTATGATAAGTAGAATGCCTGTTATGTTATTTTACGATTTTTTGGTATTAAAAGTATTCGAGCTGAAACAGGTTTGATCAATCAAAGAAATACTTATTACCAATCAATATTTGTTAGACAGTTGAACGTTTATACAGTTAATTAGTTAACTGGTTTGCGTTAATTTTTTAACTAAACAACTAATTAACTAGGTAACCAACTAACTGTATAACCAAATGTATACGCTCTACGCTAAATGCTATACGCAAGTTTGCACGAAATGCGAGTTATAAGAAATAAGTAAGTCATATTATGTACTAAAAAGGAGGAAATAGTGTGGCTAAAACAGCCCTAGTAGTAAAAGCTAAAAAAGAACCTAGATACAAAGTAAGGAAATATTTTCGTTGTAATATTTGCGGAAGACCCCGAGGCTATATGCGAAAATTTGGTATATGCAGAATATGTTTCAGAACAATGGCCCATAAGGGAGAATTGCCAGGGATAACTAAGTCAAGCTGGTAAAGATATATTTAACGAAGTCTACTATAATGAGTTGGAGTTAAAAGAGAGGAGGATATTATATATGAGTGTTGTAACGGATCCTGTTGCTGATTTGCTAACTAGAATTCGAAATGCCAACAAGGTGCGGCATGATTCTTTAATTGTACCATCATCAAAGTTAAAATTAGAAGTTTCCCGTATATTAAAAGACGAAGGTTTTATTAGAGATTATAGATATAGAGCAGATAGCAAACAAGGTCAATTGACCATCTATTTAAAATATGTTAATAAAGAAAAAACTATTAATAATCTTAAAAGGATTAGTAAGCCTGGGTTGAGAGTCTATGTAAAAAAAGACGAGATACCAGAAGTATTAGGCGGTCTTGGGATCGCTATAATTTCTACCTCTAATGGTATAATGACTGGCAAAGAGGCTCTACGGCGTCATCTTGGTGGAGAAGTAATTTGTTATATTTGGTAAATAAATTAGTATTTAGTGAAAAAGAACTAGCGTATAGCGTACAGCGTGTAGTAAAAAGAAAATTTAATAATATAATATAAAAGAGGGATCGATTCGTCGAGCCCGTTAATGAATTATCAAAACAAAACTCGGGTTGGATAAATCCAACCCCTACATTACACGATGTATTATATACACTAATAATCGCAATAGGTAATACGAAAATGGGAGGTTTTATATGTCCAGAATAGGAAAGATGCCAATCACTATTCCTAAAGGAGTTAAAGTTGAATTAAATAATAATAAGATAAAAGTATCCGGAGAAAGAGGTACTTTAGAGAGAGATATCCATCCAGATACGCCGGTAAAGATAGAAGAGGACACGATTTATGTTTCCAGGTCTTCTGATAGTAGATCTCACAGATCTTTACATGGGCTGAGCAGAAGCTTGATAAACAATATGGTCAAGGGTGTGTTTTCAGGTTTTGAAAAAATCTTGGAAATACAAGGAGTAGGTTACCGAGCTGTTCTTGAAGATGGGAAAATGGTCATTCAGATAGGTTATTCTCACCCCGTAACTATTGAACCACCCAAAGGAATAGAATTTGAAGTGGAAAAACAGAAGATAATTAAAGTAAAAGGCATTGATAAACAGCTGGTGGGAGAAACTGCTGCTAAAATAAGATTAGTAAGAAAGCCGGAACCATATAAAGGAAAAGGAATAAGATATATTGATGAGGTAGTGAAAAGAAAAGTAGGTAAAACTGGCGCAAAATAATCAATTAAAATAGAACATTACATTATTTTACTGTATAGAATTTTTTTTCATAAGCCCATTTTTGATGCTTACTTAACAGGGTAAATTTATTGTGAATGAAATAGTCGTGTTTAAGAACTCTAGTTGCGAATTATGCATTCTGTGTTTAAAACTAACGACTATTCACTATTCACTAACGACTATTTTTATAGGAAGGGAGTGCTAGTATTGAGTGAAATAGATAAAAGAGTGGCTAGAATCAAAAGACACAAAAGAGTACGTAAAAATATATCCGGTAGCAGCGAAAGGCCACGCCTATGTATTTTTAGGAGCATAAAGCATATATATGCCCAGGTAATTGATGACAGGGAAGGAATAACTTTAGTTTCCCTATCTACACTTGACCCGGAAATAAAGGAGAAAGAAAAATATCAAGGGAACATAAAAGCTGCTAAAGTCCTTGGCAGTTTATTAGCCAAAAAATTAGAGGAGAAGGGCATAAAAAAAGTAGTATTCGACCGAGGAGGTTACCTCTACCACGGTAGAGTAAAGGCTGTAGCAGAGAGTGTCAGAAAAGGAAAGATAGTTTTTTAATTTAAATTTAAAGAAAAGAGAAATTTAATAAAAAATATTTAGAATCAAAAGTTGTATTAAGAAAAAATGGGAGAGGAGGTGGAGAAGTGCTAAAAATAGACCCTGAAGGTTTAGAACTAGACGAGAAAGTTGTTTTTGTAAATAGAGTAAGTAAAGTTGTAAAAGGTGGAAGGAGATTTGGTTTTTCTTCTATGGTCGTAGTAGGTAATGGTGAAGGAATAGTAGGGATAGGCTATGGGAAAGCCAAAGACGTTTCTGAGGCAATTAAAAAAGGAGCAGCAAAGGCAAAGAAGAGTTTGATAAAATTAAGAATAAAAAAAGGAACCATCCCTTATACAATTATAGGACGATATGGAGCTGCTAAGGTTTTTATGAAACCAGCCTCTCCTGGAACCGGAGTTATTGCTGGTGGTTCTGTTCGAACGATATTAGAAGCAGCAGGATATCAAAATATTTTAACTAAGTCCTTAGGAAGTGGTAATAATTTGAATATTGCCAAAGCTACTATGGATGCTCTTATAAATTTAAAGGATGCAAAAAACGTAGCAAAATTAAGAGGAAAAAGTGTGTTGGAAATGTATGGCCAACGATTACAACCAAGGGAGGTAACAAGCAATGAAATTAAATAATTTATACCCGGCACCTAAATCAGTTAAAAAGCGCAAGAGAGTAGGCAGGGGTTGTGGTTCAGGGCATGGTAAGACTTCCTGTCGAGGCTCAAAGGGGCAAAATTCCCGTTCGGGTGGTGGAGTCAGACCGGGTTTCGAAGGCGGTCAGATGCCTCTCTATAGAAGAGTTCCCAAAAGAGGCTTTACCAGTGTATTTAAAAAAAATTATAGTATCGTAAATATTGGACGATTAAATATATTTGAAGATGGCGATATAGTTACTCAGAAAGAACTAATCGATAAAGGAATTATAAGAAAACTAGGGTATGGTGTAAAAATATTAGCCAAAGGTGATTTAACCAAGAAATTAACTATAAAAGCAAACAAATTTAGCCAGAAAGCGATAAGCGAGGTTGAATCAGTTGGTGGGAAGATAGAGGTGGTATAATTGTTAGAAACATTTCGTAATTTATTTAAAATTCCTGATTTAAAGAAAAGATTACTTTTTACCTTGGGAATGTTAGTTGTGGTTAGACTGGGGAGTCACTTACCTTTACCAGGTGTAGATAAAGTAGCTATGGCTAATCTATTTGCTCAGGGAGGAATATTAGGGTTTTTTGATCTTTTTGCCGGAGGAGCATTAAGCCGTTTTTCTGTTTTTGCTTTAGGGATTATGCCCTACATTAATGCCTCTATTATTATGAACCTTTTAACTGCGGTAGTCCCTATGTTAGAACAATGGGCCAAAGAAGGGGAAGAAGGTAGGACTAAAATTACCAAAATTACTCGTTATGCAACAGTGTTTTTAGCCTTAATCCAGGCTTTTGGGATAAGTGTTTGGCTGCAAAATATGGGCGTATTAATGATTTCAGGATTTGCTTTCAGATTTTTGCTGTTGATTACTCTTACCGCCGGAACTTGCTTTTTAATGTGGTTAGGTGAAGAAATTACTGATTTTGGTATCGGTAACGGAATTTCTATAATTATTTTTGCTGGAATTATTGCCAGGATTCCTTCTCAAATTGTGCAAACCGGTAAACTTTTCCAAGTTGGAGAAATTGGAATTTTGCCGCTTGCATTTTTAATAGTAGTTTTTGTAGCTATTATCGGAGGAGTTATTGCAATTCAAAAAGGCCAGAGAAGGATACCGGTTCAATATGCAAAAAGAGTAATAGGACGCAAAATGTATGGCGGACAAGGAACCCATATTCCTTTACGTGTAAATCAAGCTGGAGTTATTCCGATAATATTTGCCTCTGCAATATTACTTTTTCCAGCTACTATCGCCCAATTTTTTCAAAATTTGCCTTTTATGAAAAGTATGTCTGATGCCCTTTCACCGGGACAGCCATTATATCTAGTCCTGTATTCTATGTTAATTGTAGTATTTACTTTCTTTTATACAGCGATTACCTTTAACCCTGCCAATATGGCAGACAATATGAAAAAATACGGAGGTTTCATTCCCGGGATAAGACCGGGAAAAAATACCACTGTATACATTGATCATATAATGACTCGAATTACACTAAGTGGTGCATTATTTTTGGCTATAATTGCTATTTTGCCTGATATTTTAATAAAAATTACTGGAATCACTACTTTCTATTTCGGAGGAACATCTTTGTTAATTATGGTAGGAGTGGCTTTAGAAACAGTCCAACAAATCGAATCACACATGTTAATGAGGCATTATGAAGGATTTATTAAAAAATAGTTTTTTACAAACTAACATGATTGTTAATTAGTTACTTGGTTAGCTATTTAATTGGTTGATATAAATAGTAGCATTAAACCAGTGAACTATTTAACCAAAAAAACAGTTGTTTTTGAACTAAAAGTTGATTAAAGGAATGTAATTAAAAAGAAAGGGAAAGTTATGAAGTTAATCTTGTTGGGTCCTCCAGGTGGAGGAAAAGGAACGGTAGCAAAAAAGCTGCAGGCAGAATTTAATATTCCGGTAATTTCAACAGGAGTAATCTTAAGAGAAGCGGTAGATAAAAAGAATAAGCTGGGCATAGAAGTTGAGAATATTATGAAAAAAGGAAGTCTAGTTCCTGACCATATTATTCTGGAAATAATAAAAGAAAGAATAAAGCAGGAAGATTGTAAAAATGGTTATATTTTCGATGGCTTCCCCCGAAATATCGAACAAGCGAATTCATTAGAGAAATTAAATAAAGAGCTCAATGAATATATTGATTATGTATTTTACTTTGAAATACCTTTCTCTGAAATAATACAAAGGTTATCTAGTCGTAGAGTGTGTAAAAAATGTAGCACTAATTATAATTTGTTATTCAATGCTCCTAAAAAATATAACGCTTGTGATCTTTGCGGCGGAGAGTTGTATCAACGAGAGGATGATAAAGAAGAGACTGTAAAGAATAGATTAAAAGTATTTGCTGAACAAACTACACCCTTAAAAAAATATTATAAAGAAAATAAATTATTAAAAGTGATAGATGCTAATTTAAGCGAGAATGCTTTTTTAGCGATCAAGAAAGTTTTACGAGGAATGCATAAATAGATTGATGGTAATTTTAAAGTCTCCCGAAGAAATTAAATGCATAAGAAAGAGTTGTAAATTAGCAGCAAACGCCTTAAATAAAATATTGGAAAATATAAAAGAGGGAATTACCACTTTAAAACTAGATAGAATTGCTGAGGATTATATAGTAAAACATGGAGCAAAACCTGCATTTAAAGGTTATGGAGTGGAAAATAATAAATTCCCATATTCTATATGTATTTCTATAAATGAAGAAGTGGTTCACGGTATTCCCGGAAAGAGAAGATTGAGGGAAGGGGATATTGTGAGTATAGATATTGGAACAAATTTAAAAGGTTACTATGGGGATACTGCGATTACAGTTCCCGTAGGAAAAATAGGGCCAAAAGAAAAAAAACTTTTAGAAGTAACTAAAAAATCTTTATATAAGGGTATAGAGAAAGCGGTTGTTGGTAACAGATTAGGTGATATTTCTTTTGCCATACAAGAAATAGTAGAAAAATCACATTTTTCAGTAGTAAGAGAATATGTAGGTCACGGAGTGGGTTGTTATTTGCACGAAGAACCACAAATACCCAATTATGGTGTTTCTCATACTGGTCTAAGGTTGGAAGAAGGGATGGTATTAGCACTTGAGCCTATGGTAAATACGGGGGGTTATAAAACGAGACTTTGTAACAACGGATGGACAGTTGTTACTGAAGACGGAAGCCGGTCAGCACATTTTGAACATTCTATAGCCATAACGGCAAACGGTAACGAAATATTAACTAATCTTTAAATAAAGTAGCAGTTTGTTAATAGTTTGAGTAAAAAGAATTTAGGCGGAGGATCAATTAATGGTAAAAGAAAAGTGCATAGAAATGCAAGGCAAAGTAATTCAGTCCTTGCCGAATGCTACTTTTCGGGTTGAGCTGGAAAATGGTTGCGAAATATTAGCTCACATTTCAGGTAAAATCAGGATGCATTTTATTAGAATATTACCTGGAGACAGAGTGAAAGTTGAAATGTCACCTTATGATTTAACCCAGGGTAGAATTGTATATAGACTATAATTTAGTATATTGCATACCGTATTTCGTATATCGTGTCAGGCAGAGAGTTATCGTTATATGATTTTATGATATGCAATATAGGAGAATCGTCTTCAGAAAACATTGTTATTAAGAATTATGTAGAATGGTTTTTTACGATATACTATATACGAAATATGATATACAATACATGGAGGAAGGAATAGATGAAAGTAAGATCATCAGTTAAAAAAATGTGTGCAAAATGCAAAGTAATAAAAAGAAAAGGTAAAATAAGAGTAATTTGTAGCAATCCAAAGCATAAACAGAGACAGGGGAAATAATTTTAAAGGAGGATGTATTAAGATATGGCTAGAATAGCCGGAGTAGATTTACCTAGGAACAAGAGAGTAGAATATGCTTTAACTTATATCTATGGAATCGGTATTACCAGCGCTCGTTCTATATTAAAGGAATCAAAAGTTAATTTGGATACCAGGGCAAAAGATCTAACCGAAGAAGAGATAAATAAGATAAAGGGAATTATTGATAAAAATTATAAAGTAGAAGGCGAATGTAGAAGTGAAGTTACCACTTCTATAAAAAGGCTTATGGATATAGGTTCATATAGAGGACTAAGACATCGAAGAGGATTAACGGTGAGGGGTCAAAGAACTAAAACTAACGCGAGAACCAGAAAAGGACCCAAGAAAACAGTAGGAGCAAGAAAAAAGAAAAGTATATAATATTTCAGATACTGAAAGGAGAATTTAATTGGCTGACAAGAAAAAAATAAAGAAAGTTAAGAAGAAAATAAAAAAGAATATAGTCTTAGGAGTAGTTCACATCCAATCTACTTTTAACAATACTATAGTTACCATTTCAGATGGAGATGGAAATGTAATTGCCTGGTCCAGTGCGGGGACTATGGGTTATAAAGGAAGTAAGAAAAGTACGTCTTTTGCTGCTCAAATGACCGCTGAAGCGGTGGCTAAAAAAGCTATGGATCAAGGATTAAAAGAAGTGGACGTATTAGTAAAAGGTCCTGGCCCAGGGAGAGAAACAGCAATTAGATCTTTACAAGCAGTAGGCTTAAAAGTTAATATGATTAAGGATGTTACCCCAATTCCACATAACGGTTGCAGACCCCCAAAACAGAGAAGAATATAAATTAGTCGTTAGTTTCAAATAAAAAAATACAAGATAAATTTGTTAGCTGGTCAATGGTAAATTGGGAAATGAATTATTAGTATTAAACTAGTTAGTCAATTAACCATTAAAACAATTAACCAATTTAGATTAAAATTTTCTATTATAATTTTTTTAGAAATAAGGAGGTTTTTATTATAGATGGCAAGATATACAGGGGCGGTATGTAAATTATGCCGCAGAGAAACGGTGAAATTATTTTTAAAAGGGGATAGGTGTTATTCTGATAAATGCCCAATAGAAAAAGGTGCTTCATTACCCGGTAAAAATGCAAAAAAGACAAGGATAAGAAAATTATCTACTTACGGTATAAGATTAAGAGAAAAACAGAAACTTAGAAAGTATTATGGATTAATGGAAAAGCAATTTAAAAATCTTTTTAAAAAAGCTGAAAAGAAAAAAGGTGTTACCGGAGAAAACTTCTTGGAATTACTGGAGAGGAGATTAGATAATATAGTTTACCGATTTGGTATAACTAAATCAAGAGCTCAATCTCGCCAATTGGTCTTGCATTCACATATACTAGTTAATGGAAAAAAAGTGAATATACCCTCTTATCAGGTTGATATTAATGATGTGATTGAGATCAAAAAAAAGAGCGCAGATATCGAAAATATTAAAGAAATAAAAGAAGGGAAGATAGAGGTTAGTATTCCTTCTTGGTTAGAGTTTGATTTTAAGAACCTAAAAGGAAAGATAATAAAATTTCCTTCTAAAGAAGAATTAAATTTACCGGTAGAGGAAAAATTGGTAGTTGAGTATTATTCTCGTTAATATTTTTGGGTTTCCTATACCTAAAGAAGGAGAGCATTAAAAGTGATGAATATTAATGGTATAAAAATTAGAGTGGAAGATTTATCAGATAATTATGGTAAGTTTATCATAGAACCTTTGGAAAAAGGTTATGGTGTTACTTTGGGTAATTCTCTTAGAAGAGCATTATTATCTTCTATGTGGGGAGCGGCTGCAACTGCTATTAGAATTGAAGGAATTACCCACGAGTTTGATACTATTCCAGGAGTCAAAGAAGATGTAATTGAAATAATTTTAAATATTAAGGAATTAGTAGTTAAAATGTTTGCCGATGAACCACAGATTTTAAAATTAAAAGTAAAAGGTAAAAAAAGAGTAACTGTAGCAGATCTAACCCCCAATATTAATGTAGAAACCCTTAATCCTGATTTAAAGATAGCTACTTTAAATAGCATCGCCAAACTAGATATGGAGATAGTAGTTGAAAAAGGAATGGGTTACGTGCCTGCTGAAAAAAATAAAAAATTGGATCAATCAGTAGACACCATCTTTATTGATTCCCTTTTTTCGCCTATCACGAAAGTACGCTATGATGTGGAACCCGCCAGCCTGAGTCAATTTTCTAATTACGATAAATTAACTTTGGAAATATTTACTAATAAAAGCATTTTGCCTGATGAAGCCTTGAGTAAATCAGCAAATATATTAATTAAATATTTAAAAGTGTTTACTAAGTTTTCTCCTGAAGATGCTGAATTAGAGGGTGAACTTATTTCAAAAGAAGAAAAAGAAAAGAGCGAGAAGGAAAAAATCTTGAATAAAACCATTGAAGAACTAGATTTTTCAGTTCGCTCGTATAATTGCCTAAAAAAATCCAACGTAAATACATTGAGAGATTTAGTTAACTACTCTCCGATGGAGGTTATAAAAATAAAGAATTTAGGAAAGAAATCTTTAGATGAAATAAAAGAGAAATTAACTAAATATGAATTTGTTTTAGGTGAAAAAATACACCAGGAGGATTTTTAGAATGAGACACAAGAAATTAAGAGGAAAATTGGGTCGCAGTAGTAGTCATAGAAGCTCTTTGTTGGCTAATTTATCTATTTCACTAATAACTCATAAAAAAATTGAGACTACATATACTAAGGCAAAAGAAGTTCGAAAGTATATAGAAAAATTAGTAACAACAGCTAAAAATAATAATTTGCATGCTCAGAGAGAGGTGCAAAAAGTTATAAAAAATAAAAAAGCTTCTAAAGTACTTTTTGAAGAAATTAGTCCAAAGTTTCTGGAAAGAAATGGCGGTTACACCAGAATTGTGAAAACGGGATTTCGTAAAGGCGATGCCGCTCCTTTAGCCGTAATTGAATTTGTAGAATAAATAAAGCAAAAAAATAAAAGGTTAAAAAGTTCTATATTAAAACTAATTGTTTAATAGTTAGACTTTTTAACCTTTTGATTTTTGTAATAA
>SDBS01003101.1_pt1 | contig 16318 bp, 17 predicted proteins | sample 2277091 | NCBI WGS metagenome assembly SDBS01 (sample SAMN10404972, study PRJNA504765) | marine sediment metagenome | isolation source: marine sediment core GS10_PC15, 163 cmbsf | place: Arctic Ocean: Southern Knipovich Ridge | collected 2010 | reverse complement strand
TATTTTGTATGGAAAGGTATTCCAGATTCAAATAACGTTTATAATCCAATTCCTAACCTAATTGATGATCGAGGGTATAAAAATATTAAATATGCTACTAACCCATTTGTGAAATGGATTGGGAGAGCAGATTTAGTTTTGCTTGATCGTCCTTCTACGGCATTATATGAAGCTGCAGTAAGCGGAGTACCTGTTATGTCTTTATCATTTCTTCCTTTGAACCATATTAGAAAATCGGCTTTAAAATTATTTGGTAATAGCTTAGAACTAATAAATAGTTTTGATGAAGGTATTGCAAAAATAGATAATTTTTTAAATTCTAATCCAAATGAATTTATCGTTTCAATACCTTATTCTAAAACTTCTATAGTGGACACCATTAAATCTTTTAAAGAAAATTTAGAAAAATAGCCGCCACATAATTTTGAATGAATAATTAAATATGGGAAGAAATAGGCGAAAAATGATTAGAATAGAGTTAATAAATTGGAGCCTTTCTGTTAACAGTCAAAGTGTTAAAGGTCGATTTTTTTAGCTTATTGGCAGATGTGATACGATCTTGGCAAGTGTATCAAGATATTGAAAAAAATGTGTTTAAAAAACTGAGCAACCTAATAAAAAAAATAAGAATTATCATTGCACCTCAGGAGAAATGGCAGTTATTAGTCCTTTTTGCAAGTATTTTATTAACGGCACTTTTTCAAACCCTTGGTGTGGTTTCAATTCTACCCTTTATGAGCATCGTTATGCAGCCAGGAACAATAGAAAGTAATAGATGGCTGAACTGGTTGTATAACTCCTTAGGTTTTACCAGCGTAAACAGCTTTATCATTTTTATGGGCATCCTCATGCTGTTTATTATAATTATCGGGAACCTAACTTCGGCTCTGGCCACCTGGCTCAAAGTTCGTTTCACATGGAGGAAAAATTATCGCTCAGGGTACTTATGATGAGTTAATGAATTCAAGTACGTCTTTTAGGGATATGGCAAACGTGAATAATTAAAATACGAATTCCAAATTAAAAGGATAAAACTATAAACCCGAAGGGCAGAGTATCACGAAGTTGCCCGTAGATGAATGGTGTACCTGGCATGTGTAATAAATTTGGCAGCAGCAAGCATTAGCTAAACAGCAAGCTGTGTTAAATAATTAAAAAATAGGAGGCTTTAGAGAAACATGAAATCTAGAGACCCAGAGTATAAAAAAGTAATATGGGTTGAAAAACTAAATATTTTACATGTTTTATTTTTTATAATTGAAAATTTATATTGTAATGTTGAAATTAGATACGATGAACATCGAATTTCGTACTTTGTACAAAAAATTGTTAGACTATTAAAAAAGAAAAATATTTCCCCCGAATTTTTACCTGCTATACTTTCACTAAGTCAAAAAGATGAAAAAGGATATTCCTTAGAATATCACAAGCAAGATGATCTTTTGAGCTCTTTAGATCTATTTTGTAATGCTAATATTCCTGAAGAACCAAAATGGATGAAATATATGATGAACTGTTATTTAACAGATAATTTATACTCTTGCATTGCATTTATAACTAAGGTTAAAAAACAAATATCCCAAATGAAAAATTGTGAACATGAAATGTTTATTTTAAGCAATTTTGCAAATTACATAATTATAAATTATTTCAAGGAAAAAGGTGTAAAAATAAAGCAGTTTACTCCTATAATTAGTTATTTTCGCATATTTATGATTCCACCCTATTTTATTATAAGAACTCTGCTGTTTCAGATATTTCCAAAAAAAATTATCGGAAATATTCAACACAATAATATGAAACCTTCGGTCTGGTTTGAATGTCCGCCTAATAGTGTTTTAACGAGGCCGCTAAGAAAAACTTTTAGTACAAGTAACATCAATAGGGATTATCAATTTGTTTATTATCTTGACAGATTAGATACACCTATTAATAGCGAAATTACTGATTCACTAGAAAATTTAAATTTAAGCTGGTTAGATTTACATCATTTCAGGCATGCTTTTTTAACTATACGTGACATACTACATATCCTACATCCCTTAACAATAAGAAAAAATTATAAACATATTTGGTTAATTTTTTTTAAGGTACGTTTTCAATTTTATTATAGATTATATTTAAACCTATTCAGAAGATTCAATGTAAAAATTTTAATTCAACATCGGGAAACCAGCTGGATTCAGGAAGCACAGGCACAGGCAATAAAATCTACCGGCGGGATAATGATAGGAATACACTGGAGTAATTATCTAAATTATAAAATGCCTTCCCATCTAACCCCTCAACATGTATTTTTTACATGGGGAAAAGCGCATTATGAGTTCTTGCAGAAAAAGGGAAACACGTGTGAATATATATTACCCTGTGGAATATGGATTGGTGAAAATTATAGCGTTAATTCCTCATTAAAAAAGTTTTCAAAAAATGTAAAATTTATAATGAGTATATTTGATAGCAGTTTTGCATATAATGACTACCAAACTGCAGAAACATTTTCTCAATTTTATATTACTATTATTGAGTTATTGGAAGAAAATCCACAATTTGCTGCAATAATTAAGAGTAAACGTTCAAATTTAATAGATGTTTTGACAAGTATATCTGGAGGAGATAATATCGTATCTAAAATTAAATACCTTGTAGATCAGAAACGAATAATTATTTTAGATTCCAGACTTTATGATCCTGTTTTTGCTGCAATACATGCCGATTTATCGATTGGTTACGGAATTAACTCAGCTGGAATAATTGCCGGCCTTTACAGCTGTAACGCTATCCATTGGGACTGTGCAGGTTTGCTTGAATTTCCCATATATAAGGATAAAGACCAAAAAATAATCTTTTCATCCACAAATGAGATTAAAAACGCTGTCAAAGAATCGGCCAAAGGTAATAAATCAATAGGTGATTTTTCAAAGTGGAGAAAGAAGGTAAATTATTTCGACGATTTTCGAGGTAAAGAACGCATGGTGCAATTTATAGATTTTTTTATGGAAGAAATTATAAAAACTTGTGATAGAGAACACTCATTGCAGTTTGCAGTAAAAAAATATATTGATAAAAATGGAATACCAAATGAAATATATGGAATCCAAGAGTGGTGGAAATAGGTATTTTGAGCTAAGTGTAGACACTACTTGAAGTTAGTACAAATTAATACTAATAAAACTTATACGTAGGAGTTAATAAATGAATCAGATATTTGCTCTTCTTCCCAGGAAAGAGCATTCCGAGCGTATTCCTAACAAAAATATGCAAGATTTTTATGGAAACTATCTTTATTGCAGGGTTATAGAAAGTTTGTTAAAATCAAAATATATAAAATTAGTGGTTATAGATACAGATAGTCTAGCAATTGCCAATGACGCCTTAAAAAGATTTAATAAGATAAAAATAATTAACAGACCAAATAACCTTCGGGGTGATTTTGTCTCTATGAATACTATTATTGCTTATGATCTCTCGCAACTAAGTGGAAAACATTTTTTGCAGACGTATAGCACAAATCCGCTCTTAACTGCAAGTGCTATTAATGAAGCAATAGAGCGATACTTTGAAAAAATAGAGAGACGCGATTCGCTTTTTTCTGTTACAAGGTTACAATTTAGGTTATACTGGAAAGACGGAACTCTTATAAATCATAATCCTGACGCGTTATTACGAACTCAAGATTTACAACCTGTATTTAAAGAAAATTCTAATTTATATATTTTTTCAAAAAAATCTATTAAAGATGCAGGAAATAAAAGAATGGGGCTAAAGCCTCAAATGTTTGAGATAAATAAACTTGAAGCTATTGATATTGATGAGTTAAATGATTTTGAATTAGCAAAAGCTTTATATAAATTACGTGAAAGTAAACGAAGTTAAATAAGATTTATATAAAAACTAAAAAACAATTATATAAATTTTGGAATTAAAATATTGGCATATTATTGATATTTTCATTTTGAAAGGATAGAAATTTTAGATAATATGTATTGATGATTACAAATCGATATTACTAAAAACAGATTAATTTTTTTCTATTATGTTGTTTATAGTTGTTATCTTCATACTGAGAAGAAAAAGTATATAATATAAAGATATTTTTTTATTTTAATAAAACAAGGAAGGGAAACATGTGCAAAATTATTGAATTATTAAATCCTGATTTACTAAAACAATATCCAGGAACGGTTAGAGAAGCGGTGAGTTATTAGGAAAAAAACTGCGTAAAAAAATTGTAGATCGTACAGAGGGTGGTATTTTAGAAGTTTTTGAAAGACAGCCACTCAAAGGGGTTTTTAGGATATTAATATATTAACAGGAGATATATGAATCATGAGTAAAAATAATTTTACTATCAAAAGGTCGATTAAGCACATAGGGCGAAGGGCGTTAGAAAACTTAAGACTAATAGAACGAGAGAAAAATCCTGGTTTTAGAAGATTACTCACGGATGATTTGGCTGATGAATTGCAAATTAAACTTTCACATGCCTTTCCAAATCACAAATCACTTATTGACATAAATGATTTCGATAAAATTGTGAGCCTATTTAATGATACTATGAATAAAATAACTGGTAGGGTTTGTAATGATGTTGATGATTTTATTGTTAATTATTATATGAGATTAATCGCTGCGAAGGAGTTTCTTCCATCAGATTCAAATTATGCCCAAGTAGAAATAGGAGTACTCTTTGGCGGGTCGATGATATTAATGCTTGATGCGTTAAAAAAAAATAACTGTAAGCATAAAATAATAGGCATAGATCCTCTTGATGGTTTTTACATTCGAGATAATATGGATTATAGTTCCGATCACGACATTGTTACCAATTTGCCAATTAATTTGTCTACCGTAGAGAAAAATATTGTAAAGTGTGGTTTCAGTCCCAATGATGTAATGATTATAAAGAATTATAGCGAATCAAAGGAAGCAATAAGTACAGTAAGCCGATATCGAATTTGCTCAATACAGTTAGATGGCAATCATAGTTATAAAGGCTTGAAAGAAGATTTTAATAACTATTTTCCACTTATTGTTCCAGGCGGATATATTTTAATAGATAATTATAAAGATAGTCATTGGTTGAACCGTTTTCATCCAGGAGTTACAAAATTTATTGAATGTGATTTAATTCCACCGAATGAAGCTTTTCAGATCATCTTAATCCATAACCGAAACTTTATTATTCGCAAAATTTAAAAATATTTATTTTAATAAAATGAGAAAGGGAAACATGTGCAAAATTATTGAATTATTAAATACTGACTTACTAAAACGGTATCCAGGTACGGTTAGAGAAATTGATTATATGTGTAGAATATTAGGAAAGCAAATTGGCTGGCATTATATTTTAGATATTACCTATATATTAGAATATTTGTCTCAAATGGGGTTAAAAAAGGGTGCAACAATTCTTGATGCTGGTGCAGGCGTGGGCTTGCTACAGTTTATTTTAGCTAACCGTGGCTATAATATTGTTAGTGTTGATTTTTCAAACAGAACTATTCCACTATTAGAATCGCTAATCTTTTCCATTAAAGATATGGGAGGTAAATATTTTAAACACCCTTATCTTGAACATCTGGAATTGTTAAAAAAAAACAATAGAAAAACATTACTTTTTCAAAGAATTTTAAACCGGTTAAGCTTGATGAATATAGCGCTATTGGCTTTGCCGTTTATATGGATAGCAAAAATTACAGGAATTAGACAGCCCGGCTTAATAAAATTTTATCGTGAAGATATGCGTAAAATGGACAAAATAAAAAATGAATCTATTGATGCAGTTGTTTCAGTATCGGCAATCGAACATATGGAAAAAGAAACTGTTAAGCAAGCAATAGAAGAGTTTAAAAGAATACTTAAGCCAGGTGGAAAGATGGTGATTACAACAAGCGCAGCAAAAGAAAAAGATTGGTTTCATGTTCCAAGCAAGTCGTGGTGTTTTTCTGAGTCAACTCTTAAATCAATTTTTGGATTTAGTGAAAAAATTAGTTCAAATTGGTCTAAATATGGTGAAATTATGAGCGAATTTCATAAATCTACTGAGCTTCAGCAACGAATACCACCAATAAATAGAAAATCTGGAAATAATGGAATGCCATGGGGAAAATGGGATCCTAAATATTTACCAGTTGTTATTGTGAAGAAGATAAAAAAATAAAGGGTTTATTATGATTAGATACTGTGGTAGCGGTAATAAATTTTTAGGTGAAATAAAAAATACTAAGATAAATAATAAGCAAATTGGAATATGCTTTTAGGGCAAGAGGATAGTAAATATTGGAATTCATATATTTATTCTTTGATTAACGATGAGTTTTTTTAGAAATAATAAATTAAAAATAATTTTTTACGAGAACACGAGAGCAGATTCTTAGGAATATGCGAAACAAGATGCTGCCTTTTCGATAGATTTTGACGAATTTAACGCAATGGTAAAATTTATTAGGGAAGAAGAAAAATCTTTAGGTGAAGTTTCCTGGATATGGCTTACCACCAAAAAATTTAAAGGATATATTAGGTAAAAGAGCTACTCAAGATATCAAAAAAGGTACACTTTTAGAGTGGAAGTTGATCCAGAAAAAATAATAGAATGAATACGTATAAAAAGGGGAATGATTAATGAAAAAAATGCAGAAAGATAAACTGATCGAGGGATATTATGAAAAGTTTGAAAGTTTGGCAAGACAATTTTTCAGTGAGCCAGAAAATATTGAAGGTATGAATAGAAGTATACAGATGTTAAAAGCTACTAAGAAAAACAAAGCCACCATTTATGTTATTGGCAATGGTGGTTCAGCAGCAATAGCAGAACATACCGCTATAGATTTTACTAAAAATGCTGGCTTAAAATCTTTAGCGATAAGTGGTTCACCAATGCTAACCACTTTTTCTAATGATTATGGATATGAAAATGTCTTTAAAAAAGCTATTGAACATTATAGCGAAAAAGGTGATATCCTCATTGCTGTTAGTAGTAGTGGCGCTTCTAAAAATATATTAAATGCCTGTAAGACAGCCAGAAAAAAAGGAATGAAAATTATAACATTTTCAGGGTTTAAAGAAGATAATCCACTCCGGAGTTTAGGAGATATTAATTTTTGGGTTGATTCTAAAGCTTTTGGTTTCTTGGAAATATTACATGGCTTGATAATTCACTATATTAACGATTCGATTATTGGTTCAGAAATTTATATGATTAGATAATTTGGAGAAAAAAAATGAAAATATATTTTAATACTAAAGCTTTTGATATGCTGCCAGAGAAAAGGCTTTTGGATGTAACCAATGAAGAGACAGAGGCTGAAATTGCAATATTGGGTTCCAAATCCATAGATTTTATTAAGTGCCAAAAGCTTAAGGTTGTATATAGATTTGGGGTTGGTCGCGAAAATATCCCTGCTGATCTGATTAAAAAAGGTACTCCCCATGTCTTTTTCCCCAGCGAACAGGCAAAAAAGATTCTATATGAATCAACAGCTAATTTTACAGTATTTTTGATTTTTCATATGTATTATTCGGCTACTGTCGGATTAATAGATACATGGAGAAAATATACACGAGGCTTTTCAGCAAACCAGAATCTTTTGGTTATTGGTTCGGGAAATATAGGTAAAAGAGTGACTGAAAAAATGAAGCAATTTATGAATGTCAATACTTATGACATACAATACAATAAACTTAATGAATTAAAACCGTTTCTTGAAACAGCAAATATTGTTACACTTCATATACCTTTATCGAATAAGACACGCAATTTTATTGATTCCGAAAAATTTTCTTGGATAAAAGATGAAGCCATTTTAGTTAATACTGCTCGTGCGGGGTTAGTGAACGAAGAAGCACTGTATCAAAAGTTGATAAATTCAAATTTAAGAGCCGCCTTTGATGTATTTTGGCAGGAACCCTATGAGGGGAAGTTGAAAGATTTGGGACCTGAAAAGTTTTTTATGACGCCACATACTGCAAGTCAAACTATCGATTTTGTAAGAGCTGGGTTTAATGATATATTGAATATAATAAAAGAATTCGGAGGTTAGAAGGATGTACATAGGAATTATAGGTTTTGGTGTTCAGGGAAGGATTCGATTTAATGCTATTAAAACTCTTAATAAAAACTATAAAATTAAAATGATCAGTAATCTCAAAAAACCTGATAACATTGATTTATCCAATATAGAGTTTACTGATGATTATAATAAAATTATAAATGATAAAAGCATAGATACTATTTTTGTTTGTACACCAAATTATTTAAATAAAAAAATTGTTGTTGAATCTTTGAATAAGGGTAAACATGTCTTTTGCGAAAAACCCCCAGGGATGAATTTAGCTGAGACAAAAGAGATGATAAAGGCTGAGAAAAATAGCTCTGGTTTAAAACTTATGTTTGGTTTTAACCATAGACACCATGATAGTGTGATTCATGCAAAAAAAGTGATTGAGTCGGGAGAGTTTGGAAAGGTGCTTTGGATGAGAGGTCGTTATGGCAAAAGTGTAAATGAAGATTTTTGTAAGACATGGCGAGCTAAAAAATCTCTAGCAGGAGGAGGAATATTCCTTGATCAGGGGATCCATATGCTTGATTTGTTTTTACTAATGGTTGATGATTTTGATGAGGTTAAAGCTTATGTTTCTACTCTATTCTGGCATTTAGATATAGAAGATAATGTTTTTGCAATTTTCAGGAATAAAAAAGGTCAGGTAGCCTCACTTCATTCGACAATGACCCAGTGGAGACATTTATTCTCATTTGAGGTTTTTTTAGAGAAAGGACATATAGTTATCAATGGTTTGTTAACTACTTCTGACTCCTATGGACAGGAACAATTATCCATAGCTAAATATTGTAGCACTGGGCCTACTGTTTCATGGAATAAAGAAGAAAGGCTAATTTACAATATAAATACTTCCTGGGAGAATGAAATAAATATATTTTTTAAGTGTATAGAAGATAATTTAGATATACCGGTGGGTAACTCTCGGGATGCGCATAAACTTATGAGATTAGTGGATATGGTTTACAAGGAAAAATGATTATGAAATTTAAAGGGAAAAATGCAATAGTAACAGGGGGATCAAGAGGCATAGGGAAGGCCATTTGTGATTCCCTATGGCAACTGGGGTGTAATGTTGTAACAACAGGAACCAGTGTCAACAAAAAAGGATTTCTGGTTAAACAAAGGTGGAGGTATTTGCGATTAGATTTGTTAGATCCCAAGAGTATAGAGTCTTTTATAAAAACAATTAAGAAATTAGACCATATCGATGTACTTATTAATAATGCAGGCATTAATATTATTGAATCTATTGATGAATTGAACAAAGATAATTGGGATATGATGTTAAAAGTTAATTTGACAGGACCAATGCTTCTAGCAAAAGAAGTTTCTTCCGTTATGAAGAAGAGAAAAAAAGGGAGAATTCTTAATGTAAGTTCAATCTGGGGAGTTATATCAAAAGAAAAAAGAGACGCTTATTGTGCAACTAAAACAGGACTTATAGGGTTGACCAGAGCTATGGCTTTAGATCTAGCCCCTTATAATATTTTAGTGAATGCACTTTGCCCAGGTTTTACAATGACTGAATTAACAAAGTCTACTTTATTAAAGTCAGAAATTGATTCCTTATCCGCTCAAGTACCGTTAGGAAGGTTTGCTTGCGTTGAAGAGATTGCAAGAGTTGCGGTTTTTTTGTGTTCGGATTTAAATACTTATATTACTGGTCAGACTATAGTTGTGGATGGAGGGTTTACAATAAGATGAAAATAAAATCTAAAATTAAAGATTATCAATTAGAGTTTGTAGATAGTGCCCTCGATAAGAAAGAGGAATTGTTTTCTAAACTTGAATATGGAAGGCTTTTCTATTTTGTTGATAAGAATGTACATAAGTTGTATCAACAAAAATTAAGAAGATTTATAGGAAATGATGAATTTCTAGTAATTCCAGCAACTGAAAGAAATAAATCTTACTTGAAAATAGCGGATTATTATAAAAACCTTATCGAACTTAGATTTACAAGGAATGATATATTAGTGACTTTTGGCGGCGGAATTCTGCAGGATCTAAGTGGTTTTATTGCTTCTACATTGTATAGAGGTATTAAATGGATATTTTTTCCGACTACATTATTAGCACAAGCCGATAGTTGTATAGGTTCTAAAACGTCGATTAATTTTGATGATAGCAAAAACCTTATCGGGACGTTTTACCCTCCAGACGCAATTTTTATCGATGTGAATTTTTGTGAAACTCTAACTCCGGAATACTTTAACAGCGGGCTGGGGGAAATCATTAAGTTTCATTTTATGTCCGATGAAAAGGGATATAAATTATTAAAACAGTATTTAGCGTCTCCAAACTTACGGCACAGCGAGAATTTTAAGCCAATTATCTGGTCTACTTTGCAGATTAAAAAGTCATATTTTGAAGGCGATGAATTTGATACTGAGCGAAGAAATCTTTTGAACTACGGACATTGTTTCGGCCATGCTCTTGAATCGGCAAGTAATTTTTCGGTGTGTCATGGAGAAGCAGTTCTCGTGGGCATGGGGTTTGCAAACTTATTATCATTGAAAAGAGGAATAATGAAAGGAGAAAAATATATTGAATTTGAAGATATTTTTTGGAAGTATTATCCACGATTCGATATTTCAAAAATAAATGTCGAAAACCTCATATATTATTTAAAACGCGATAAAAAAAGGGTTGGCAAAGATTTGACAATGATTCTTTCGCAGGACATCGGAAAACAATTTAAATATAATGATATTAAAGATAGAGAAATTGTAGAAACATTCGATAAATTTGTAGATAAATACCCCAAAGAATAAAGAAAATTATGTCAGATTATAAGGAGGAATGTAATGGAAAAAATCATTGGTGAAATTCCTGCACGTTATAGAAGTAAAAGAGTAAAACACAAGAATTTGCGACTTATAAACGGGAAACCATTAATATGCTACGCAATTGAAGCAGCAAAAGATGCAAAAACTTTAAAAGAAGTTTATGTCAATACGGAGAGTGATACTATAGGGAAAATTGCTCTTGACAATGGAGTAAAATTTTATAAACGTAACACATCGCTTTCTACAGATATGGCAACATCTGACCAATTTAACTATGACTTTATTAAAGGTACTCATACTGATGTTTTAGTTATGATTAATCCTGTATCTCCTCTTATTGATGGGAGTGATATTGATAATGTTGTTAATTTCTTTTTAGAAAACAATCACGATACAGTTATAACTATTCGAGAAGAAAAACTTCAAGCTTTTTGCAATAGAAAACCAATCAATTTTGACCTCAACGCTATGTTACCTAGGACCCAAGATATTCCACCCATCCAAATATGTGCATGGTCTATTTGTGTTTGGAGAGCTAAAACATTTATTCAATCTTATGAAGAAAAAGGATACGCAGTCTTTTCAGGAAAAATTGGATTCTATCCATTAAGCCTTTTGAAGTCTATAAAAATAAGCACAGAAGAAGATTTTCTTCTGGCAGAAGCACTATTGTATTACAGAAATAAGAGTCAGCAATAATATGGAACAGTTTAAAGTTTTGCTTGTTTATCCCAATTTAATGCTTGTTAGTTTATTGCCAAATAATATTGCTTTATTATCTGCATGTTTGAAAAAAGAAGGATATGAAGTGAGAGTTTTTGATACCACCCTATACAAAACAACTGATAAAACTAACGATGAAATGCGTGTAGAACGTATGCAAGTGAGAAAGTTTAGTATAGAAGACGTTGGAATAGAAGTTAAGAAACAAGATGTATATGAAGACTTTGCCAGGGTGGTTAAAGAGTATAATCCTGATTTAATCGGTGTTTCTGTTGTGGATGACACTGTTGAAATGGGTTTGAACCTAATAAAAAAAGCAGATTGTAAGAATACCCCGGTTATTTTTGGAGGAGTACATGCTATTCTTAATGCGGAAGAATTGATAAAAAAAGAGCAAGTAGATATTTTATGTATAGGTGAAGGTGAAGAAGCTCTTTTTGAGCTTTGCAACTGTTTGAGAAGTAATTTACCTTATGATCATATTAAAAATTTATGGATCAAGAAAAAGAATGGAACTATTATAAAGAATGAATTAAGGCCGCCTGTTAATCTCAGTACCTTGCCTTTTGAAGATTTTTCAGTATTTGAAAAACAACGACTATTCCGCCCTATGCAAGGAAAGATGTTAGCTATGATACCTATTAACTTTGATCGAGGATGTCCATATCGATGTACTTTTTGCGATGCGCCCACGCTTTTTGATTTATATAAAGAGGCCGGTTTTGGTTACTATAGAGTTAAATCAATCGAAAGGATTTATGAAGAAATGAAGTATCAAACAAGTAGGTTCTCTGTATCATATTTTTATTTTAATTCTGAAACGTTTCTATCTATGCCTGTGAAAAAATTGAAAGAATTTGCAGAAATGTATTCTGAATTCGGGTTACCGTTTTGGTGCCAAACTAGAATTGAAACAATTACAGAGGAAAAAATAAAAATTTTAAAAGAAATGAATTGTGATAGAATTTCTATTGGTCTAGAACATGGCAATGAAGAGCTTAGAAAAAAGATGCTTAAAAAGAATTTTACTAATAAACAGGTAATTGAGGGATTTAAGATTTTAAATAAGTATAATATGAAGGTGAGCGTAAACAATATGATTGGTTTTCCCGATGAAACAAGAGAAATGGTTTTTGATACAATAAATTTAAATAGACAAATAAAAGTTGATTCTGTAAATGGGTTTGTTTTTCAGCCGTATTGCGGCACATATTTAAGGGATTATTGTATTAAAAAGGGATATTTACCTGAAGATAATACGATGATTGATAATCCAATTGGAAGTTCTGTTCTTAATATGCCTCAGCTTAGCAAAGAAGAAATAGAAGGACTTTTGAGAACTTTTGTGCTATATGTACGACTACCAAAAAAATATTATCCAAAAATAAAAGAAGCAGAAGAATTAAACGATAATGGTGATAAAGTATTAGCAGAACTTAGGGAAATATTTTTTAAAAAGTATTTTGTATAAGGTCTTTTAAGTTTCAAGCTTAGAAAAAATATAAAAATAGAAAAAAAATGCTTTGCAAATCTTTACGTGAATTAACTTTAGGAATAATTGGTTTGGACAATATAGGCAAAACTGTTGCTAAGAGAGACTGTGCTTTTGGAATGAAGATATTAGGCTTAGTTCATTACATGCTATTACCACTTCTAAAGATATTTCTTCTTATGCAGCTACTAAGGGTGGCATTTTTGCTTTTGCAAGAGCATTATCTCTTGAATTAGCCAAATATAATATTAAAGTAAATGCTGTTCTGCCCGGTGCAATAAATACAAAAATGTTAAGAGAATGCTAAGAGAAGGATTAAAGAGAAACATAAAAAATGAGGAAAATCTTAATATTGTATTAAAAGAATTTAAGAAAAATCATCCTTTAGGAAGAATAGGAAAACCAAAAGAAACAGCAAAAGCTATATATTTTTTAGCAGATAATAATGAGTTATCTTTAATTATGGGGCAATCTTTAATAATGGATGGAGGAGCAAAGGCTTAATTGAGTATAGAAGTATAATAAAATAATCTAAAATAGTCTAAAGAATTTATTAGAGGCGTACATGAGTAGAATACTTGATCTAAGAAAATATAATCCTTCTGAAAGTAAATCAATAGATAAAATAGCTGAAAAAATCAGAGATGATTATGTTGAGTTTTTATCTAAAATCAGGAAAAAAAATGAAAATGATATCGATTGGTGGATGTTAGATTTTGTAAGTCGTAACACACTTGTCAGCGATTTATTTTTTAATTTTTGTAAATTAATATTTTTTAGAGAAAAATTAAGAGGCGCCCGAAACTATAAAAAAGTAATTGTGGGTTCAATTGCTTTAAAAATTGTTATCGAAAAATATTGCATAGAGCATAAATATAAGTGCAAAGTCGTTTGCATTAAAAACAAAAAATTAAAGTTACCTTTAGAGAGAAAATTGAGGCATATTGGAGCTTGTGTGCATTTATTTTTTTTCTGGATTTTTAGAAGGATTACAGTATTATTAAATCAAAAGCGAAAAATAGCAGATAATCTGATATTATTGGATATATTTATTTTAAAAAATAGTTTTAATAATGGGGATTATTATGACCGCTATTACGGTGAATTGTATAATATATTAAGAGAGGTTGAGGGGGAAAATGTTTATTATTTTCCAACTTACTTTGGGATAAGAAATTATTTAAGATTATTCAAAGATATAAATAGATCAAAAAAATGTTTTTTGATCAAAGAAGATTATTTAAAATTTAAGGATTATTTATACGCTTTTCAGTTTTCTAGTAGAATAAGCAAATTAAAAATATATTTAGAAAAATTTATGGATTTTGATGTATCCACTCTAATTAGGTCTGAGATATTAGAAAGTTCTTTATCTAGTTCTTCGATGGTGGGAGTGTTAAATTCTATATTAGGTAAAAGATTAAAAGAGAAAAATATAAAAATAAAATCCTTGATAAATTGGTTTGAAAATCAAACAATCGATCATGGTCTTAATTATAGCTTTAGAAAATATTTTCCAGAAAAAGATTTGATAGGATTTATGGGTTTTCCTTTAATAAATAATTATCTGTCACATTATGTAACAGAACAAGAGTTAAATCGCAGGGTGATTCCCAAAGTAGTAAAAGTTATAGGAAAAGGATATATTGAATCAGTAAAAAAGTATTGTTCTAATTTAAAAGTAGAAGTAGCCCCTGCATTTCGTTTTAGTGGAGTTTGGAAAGAAAGAGAAATATATCCAGAGCAAGGAAAATTCGTTATTTTTGTGGTATTGCCTATATTAGTGTATGAAGCAGAAGAGCTGATTGAAGTTATTTTAAAAGTAGATAAAAAATTAAAAATTAATAATTATTTTTTTCAAATAAAACCTCACCCAACGCAAGATATAAAGGCAATGAAAATTAAATGGAAAGGTAAATTGACAAAACAATTTGAATTTATTCAAGGCGATTTTAATTTGTGTGTTGAAAAGTCAAATATTCTAATTTCGGGTACATCAGGTACTTGCTTAGAAACACTTGCCAAAGGGATTCCTGTTATAGTAATAGGAAATAAGTTTGGATTGACTCAATTAACTATTCCCAAAGACATTGAGCAAGATGTTTGGAAATTAAGTTATGGAGTACAAGAAGTGTGTGATGCGATTATTTTTTATATGAATCGCGATGCGGCTACAATAAGAAGGCATGAGGAAACAGGTCGTAAAATTCGGGAAAAATATTTTGAACCCGTAACAAGGGAAGGTGTACGAAAATTTTTAGGGTTGAAGTGATGTAGAGAAAAAAAATTAACCAGGAGGTTATTGTATGAGTAAAATGGATGTTGTTATACTTTGTGGCGGCAAAGGTACCCGTTTAAGTGAGGAAACAGCTAAAAAACCAAAACCGATGGTTGAAATTGGCGGTATGCCAATCTTGTGGCATATTATGAAAATTTATAGTTATTATGGCTTTAAACGGTTTATACTATCTTTAGGTTACAAAGGTAATCAGATTAAAGAGTATTTTTATAACTATAGAATTACTGGTTCTGATTTTTCAATGAAAATGGATCCAACTCATATACCAGAATTTTTTAATTATTCAGATGACAAAGATTGGGAGATAGTTTTTGTCGATACAGGTTTAGATACACTGAAAGGCAGCAGGATAAAAAGAATTGAAAAATACGTTAAGTCAGATAGTTTTCATTTAACCTATGGAGATGGAGTTAGCAATGTAAATATTAAAGAGGTAGTAGATTTTCATAATAAACATAAGTGTATTGGCACTGTAACTGCCGTTCATCCTCCTTCAAGATTTGGTGAAATGTATTTGGAAAATGATACGGTTATGGAATTTAAAGAAAAAGCACAAATGAATGCTGGGTACATTAACGGTGGATTTTTTGTGTTTAATAAGAAAATAATGGAATATTTAACGGAAGATGAAGAATGTGATTTTGAATTTGGTCCTCTCCAAAAACTAGCTAAAGATAGACAATTAAAATCCTTTAAGCATGATGGATTTTGGCAATGTATGGATAATATTAGAGAGAAAAACTATCTTGACGATCTGGTAAAAAACAATAGAGCTCCATGGATGATTTGGAGAAAATAGTAATAAAGGAGGAGTTATTATGAGTGCGCCAAGCTAAGCTTGGCAGTTCTTGCCGGTTAAAGTCCGGATTAGGCAAAGGTTAGCCACCAGCCTAACACCTATACCACATGCAGGATGGTAACTGACTGTATGAAGCTGGTAGATGGGAGTTATTAG
>SDBS01003100.1_pt1 | contig 16320 bp, 21 predicted proteins | sample 2277091 | NCBI WGS metagenome assembly SDBS01 (sample SAMN10404972, study PRJNA504765) | marine sediment metagenome | isolation source: marine sediment core GS10_PC15, 163 cmbsf | place: Arctic Ocean: Southern Knipovich Ridge | collected 2010 | reverse complement strand
GGGCCAAAGGTACCGGTAGTAACTACATCTACTTCCTGTGCCGCTTCTCTTACACCTTTCTGGTCGACGATATCTATTATCTCTTCAGCAGTAACAACTACCGCCTTGCCCTCTTTTATCCTCTCGTTTATTTCTGCTATGGTTTTTTCCATTTTTTCCACCTTTCTAAATACGAATTCTTTACTCTTGTAGCCCTTTCGGGCAGCACATGACCCATAGCAGTGCATCTCCCCTTAGAACCCCTAATTGCCTTATGAGCTTTTTCAGTTTGTCCTGCGTCTTAAACATGGTAAACTAACCCTTTTATCTAACTCTTTGGTCGTTCCTGAAAGAGCCCGGTAGATAGATACCGCTCACCGGTGTCAGGCAAAACTACCAGTATGAGCTTAGCTTCATTTTCCTGCCTCTTGGCAACCTCCAGCGCCGCCCAGGTGGCTGCCCCGGAAGATATCCCAGCCAGTATTCCTTCCTCTTTGGCTAACCTTCTCGCCATTATTCCAGCATCTTCGTTACTGACTTTGATAATTTCATCAACCAAATCCGTCCTCAAGACATCGGGGACAAAGCCGGCACCAATACCCTGAATCTTGTGGCTCCCCGGCTTTCCCCCGGAAAGAACCGGGGAATCAACCGGCTCAACAGCAATAGCCTTAAATTCAGGCTTCCTGCTCTTTATAACCTCAGCGACGCCGGTAATCGTCCCTCCGGTTCCTACCCCTGAGACTAGAATATCTACCTTGCCATCGGTATCCCTCCAGATCTCCTCGGCCGTGGTCAGCCGGTGTATCTCTGGGTTTGACGGGTTCTTAAACTGCTGCGGCATAAAATAGCCGGGGTTTTCTTTAACAAGCTGCTCAGCTTTTCTAACCGTCCCCGGCATGCCCTCGGCTCCAGGAGTTAACACCAGCTCAGCACCAAACACAGATAGAAGCTGCCTTCGCTCCAGTGACATGGTGTCAGGCATGGTGAGGATGAGCCTATATCCCCTGGCGGCGCAGACGAAGGCCAAGGCAATACCTGTGTTGCCGCTGGTAGGCTCAACGATAACCGTATCCTTATTAATGAGCCCTTTCTCTTCCGCATCCATAATCATTGACACCCCAATCCTGTCTTTGACACTCCCTGAGGGATTGAAAGACTCAAGCTTCGCCACTATCTCTGCCTTTACCCCTCCCGTTACCCGGTTTAATCTTACCAAGGGAGTGTTACCAATTAACTCAGTGGAGTCCTTAGCTATGCCTCTAGTCAGCTTTGGTATCTCTATAGTCTTGTACCGAAGCTTCTCCGCTTTCGGGATTGTCTCTGCCATCTTTTTACCCCCTATTTCAATATCATGACTTGCTCTGGACTGCGCACTCTGATTTGACGTTCAGTCTTCCAGCCTTTGCAATCTTCTCCAGGGCATGAACTGTCAGGTCGATTTCCTCTTTGGTATTGAAGTACCCCGGACTCAGCCGCACGGTTCCCAAAGAAAAAGTACCCGAAGTCCTATGAGCTCCCGGGGCACAATGAAGCCCTGTCCTCACTTTGACGTCAAATGTTTGGTCAAGAATTGCTCCCACCTCCCCTGGCTCATATCCCTCGATGTTCAAGGAGACGATGGGTGCCTGCTTGGACCTGTCTTTAGCCCCGTATAGCCTTACTTCGGGGACGTTGGCTAAACCCTCGATTAGCCTGTCTATTAAGTATTGTCCATGAGCGCTAATCCTCTCCAAACCTTCAGATAAAATATATCTCAGTCCAGCACCAAGCCCACTAATGCCCACGCTATTTATAGTCCCACTCTCATATCGATCGGGCAGAAGATATGGCTGCTCTTCTTGTTCGGAGTATGAGCCGGTGCCACCCTCACGCAAGGGATCAAGATCAACCCGATTACCCACGTAGAGCACGCCAGTACCAGGGGGACCGAATAACCCCTTATGTCCAGAAAGGGCTAGTAAATCGATGTTACTCGCCTGGACATCAATAGGGTACTTACCGGCAGTTTGTGCCGCATCGACCATTAAAATAAGGCCATACTTCCTAGCAACTACTGCGTATTCTTCAATAGGTTGAATGGTCCCGGTCACGTTAGATGCGTGGGTAACCACCACCAGTTTGGTTTCTTGAGTTATCGCTTCTTCAATGTCATGAAGGGACATAACTCCGGTTTCAGGGCAAGGTGGCAATCTTGTGATTTTGACCCCTTGCTGTTCAAGTTTTCTAAGAGGCCGAACCACGGAGTTATGCCCGATACAACTGGTGATTACGTGATCCCCTGGCCTAAGCAAACCCTTTAGCCCCAGATTCAAGGCCTCTGTGCAATTGAGCGTGAATATGACTCGCTCCACCTCTGAGGCATTAATAAAGCGTGCTATAAGCAACCTGGTCTCCTCAACCGCCTCCCTGGCAGCTACCGCCATACTGTGGCTGCCACGACCAGGATTACCGCCCTTTTTTCTCAAGAACTCATCCATGGTTTGGTAAACACTTTCCGGTTTGGGCCAGGATGTCGCAGCATTATCCAGGTAAATCATGGGTACCACTCTCACATTCCAATGTATTTGGCATAAAGTCCTCGCGCCAAAGGCTCGTCGGTGGTGTTTTTGACGATAGCCCTTCCGTCAGGAAAGATGACTATCTCGTACCCATCGACTGCAAAATGTAGCATAAACTCGTTATAGGTAACCTCCCCCACGACCTTAAGACGAGCCTCAAGCTCCTTGAAAGAGAGCCTTTCTACTTCGGGATTTAGGACCTGCACCGCGTTTTGACCACAAAGGGAGGTGGCTTTTACTCCAAACTTTCCCTCCAAAGACTCGTATCTGCCCAAGCAGGCTGGACAATCAGGGTGAGGAAGTATTTCAAAACTATCAAAGCTCCCCGTCCAGACATCGATTATGATAAGGTTTCGATTAATCTCTTTCTCCGCTCCGACCAGTATCTTCATCGCCTCTGCGGTCTCCAGCGAGCCGATAATGAAAGGGGCAGGGCTGATTACCCCAGCTGTATCGCAAGTAGGCGTTATTCCATGAGCAGGCGCAGCAGAGCAGAAGCACCGGAAGCAAGCCGTCTCACCCGGGATTATGTTCATCGTCATTCCAGAAGAAGAGATGGCCCCACCGTAGACCCACGGGATTTTGTGCTTTAACGAGACGTCATTGATAAGAAGACGAGCCTCAAAATTGTCCAGTCCGTCCAAGATTAGATCTGCATCAGTAATGAGCCTTTCAACATTTGTAAAGTTCACATCGGTGACTATGCCTTCAACCTCAACCGAGGAGTTTACCTTTTTCAAATGCCGCTCCGCAGCTACCGCCTTCGGCAGCCCATTCTTAACGTCATCTTCATCAAAAAGCACTTGCCGCTGCAGATTGTGGTACTCTATGAAATCTCTGTCTACGATTTTTACTTTACCCACGCCAGCACGCACCAGAGAGGTGGCAATAATAGTGCCCAGCGCTCCACAGCCGATAATCAGCACCGAGCTACTTTCCAACCTCTTCTGGCCTTCCTCTCCTATACCTGAGAAAAGAATTTGCCTTGAATACCTCTCAATCATACAAGACCTTCCCCCTGAAGTCTCAGCCATTTAGCCGCCAAACGTGGGCGGGATAATTGATACCACATCCCCTTCCCCGAGTCTGGTGTGAATTCCATGAAAAGACTGGATAGGCTGTCGGTTCTTCATTATCTGGATATACTTCTCCGGCTTACCGGAACTATCAAAGATCACCTGACGGCACCGCTGTGAGCGGCACAAGGCGTCCAGCAGGTCCTGTATATTGGACCCATCCTTAAGCTCAACCACCTTTTCTTCACCGCCGAATACTTCCCTAAGGGTAGCAAAGAACCTCACTTTTACTTTCATAGTCTGGTCCACCTCCTTGCTACAGTCCTTGCCCAGTTACTATCTGCCTCCGATAGCAGTCTGCCATGTTTATATATAGTATGTTGGCTCCTTGGACTGCTCTTTTTTCTTCTGGCACTCGACCAGGTCCTGCAGGGTTGTCGATTTGAGCACTCCATTTATTGCCTCATTGAGCTCGACCCAGATGTCCCGCGTGGCACAAAGTTTGGAGCGGGGGCATACCTCCGGACTATCAACGCAGTCCACCGGAACAATTGAGCCCTCAAGGGTTTCAATCACTTCAATCAGCTCTATCTCACGGGGAGGCTTAGCCAGCTGTACGCCGCCCCGGGCCCCCCGCGAACTCTTCACCATTCCCGCCGCTATGAGGGGAGTGATTAGATGCTCCAGGTATTGAAGCGAGATCTCCTGCCTTTGCGCAATCTGCTTCAGCGGGATAGGTCTTCCCTCTGTCTGGTGAAGGGCTAAATCAAGGAGTGCCCTGGTCCCGTACCGTCCCCTGGTAGAAAGTTTCATTAAGAAGGATCCTTTTGTTGACTAATTCGATTATTTTAGTCAACATTATCATAAAACAGTAAGCTTGTCAATAGCTTTTGTAATTTCGGGGAATTCTGCAAAATCATCATATTCCGAAAACCAATCAAGGATCTCGTCTTCAAGCACTGGGCATTCTGTAACCGACCGTTCAGGATTGCGGCTCTGGTCAGGATTTGCAGAATCTGAATAGGTGTAACCTAAGGCGTCTTCTCGTGTTCTTGACTCATGGTAATTATATTGCCCGATCCTCTCCGGGCGGTTATTAGCGATATAGGGTAGCGGCTCATCCTTATAAATGATTTTCATGCAGTTAAGGCATTGCCAGCCGTCCTCATGGCTTATGAAATCGTTTCCATTACAGTGAGGCTTGGGACAGCCTGAAGGGTATTTTGTTGCATGAATCCGTTTATTCAAGTATTCAGTACTCACCTTATTAATTAACGAGATCTTATAAATACCAAAATCTAAGATAATACTGGGTTCAAAATAACATGAAAATATTAAGATATTTTAAAGAATTTATTGTGCCAAGAAATACACCAAGTTAGAAACAGCAGAGATATAAGTTGACGAAGCGTGTCTCAGAGATGGTAATTGACCTTTATTTTGTTTCACGACTAGAAAAGGCACGTAACCAACGTCACACCGTTAGAACCGGCATTACCCGGGGCGGCATAGATTTCCTTAACCCAGGGTATGTTCCTTGGCCCCGCCACCAACAACCAGTACCTTCAGCGTTTCCCTCTCCCCTCTATGTAATCTGGTACTCTATCAGTACGTCTATCTCACCCTGGGGGGTGCTCGATTTAACCTCGATTACATAGGAGCCCTCTTCCGGGGCAATGAAATTGAAGTGCCCTTCTGCGGCGGCACTGACCTTGCCCTTTTCCAGATGTCCCAGTCCCTTGTCTTTTACATTACCGGCGCTACCGGTACTGGTCTGATATCCCAGTCGGTCCTCATGCCTCTGAGTTGGTGTGGTAACTCGAAACATTACTGCAGCGCCCTCGGCATAGAAGGATAGGTACAGTTCCTGCCCGCGCTCAAGGTAAATGGAGAAACTGTGGGAATCGTACTCCTCGGTATTCCCCGGGGCGGTGTCAGTCGATAGTTGAAAGTTTAGCGTTTCGTTTAGCACTTCTTGGTATTCCCCAGGGCGGGAGGGCTGCTCCGATGTCGGGGTCTGAGTAAATACTAGTGTTGGCGCATATACTCCAAGCACAACGGAGATTGCTCCCAGTATAATCCCTAAGATAATGAGCGGTTTCTCATGCATCCCTGACTCCTCTCGTCTTTATTACGGCTTTAATTGACACTCTACGGTATCAATCATTTCTTCGGCGGCTCCTGGCTCGTAATGGTAACACTATAGCAATGGCCGCACCAGCGGCAATAGCGGCAATTACCCACCAGTCAAGGGTATTCCGGGAAAAGTTGGCGGTAATGGTCTTCTCCGAGTCCATGGTCACCGTAATGGTAGCCAGAGCCTGGTCATCCACGTCACCATTCCAGCCATCGAACTGCCAGCCGCTGTCCGGGATGGCAGTGATCTCGACTACGGTCCCCGATTCATAGTCCTGTCCGATGTCTGATGGAGTTATCGAGCCGCTACCATTAACCTCGATGGTTAAGATATATGTTATCCGGGAGAAGTTGGCGGTAATGGTCTTCTCCGAGTCCATTTCAATAGCGGCGGAGTTATCACTACCGGTTAAATCCCCCATCCATCCGGTAAAGTAATACCCGGGCTCCGGAATAGCCTCAAGGCTGACTATCGTCCCTGCTTCAAAGAAATTGCTATCGGGGTAAGAACACGGTGTAACATCATCTATCTCGACAGTACCACCATCCTCGAAACGGACGTCCACGGTAATTCTCATAGCCCCCGAAACTGGCGGCTCATCATCGCCTCAGCCGGAGTCGGCTTCGGCCGGTCCTGCCGAGAATAGAACCATAGACATTAGCGGTAGTACCAAGGTAAAAATCAACCAGGGTAATCTGATTCCAAGAAACTTCCGTTTCATTCACTCCCCCTTCAGATTTACTATATCGTATTCTACCCGGCATTGTTTCTAGCGATTCTAAATAGATTACACAGAATACGCTTGGGAGCTACTACCCAATAACTATTGAGACTGCAAACTCAACAATAATTGGCTTGAAGGCTCATATGGTGGCACTCATTCTCCGATTGGAAACCCTTGCGATATCCATGCCTGAAGGCCATCTTCTATCTCGTAGACCTCTCTAAATCCCAACTGTTTCATTGTGTCTGACGTCTTTCCACATCCCTCCCGGCAATAACCAAGGTAAATCTTGTTCTTATCTAGCTTATCCAGCCTGTCAGCGAAATCAGGTCCATTAGGTATGCTGATAGCGTTCGCAATATGGCCGCTATTGAATTTCCCTGTTGCCTGGGCATCAATAATGGCAAAATCTGGGTTATTCTGGTTATCTAGTATTAAGGTAAGCGCCTCTTGTGCGCTGACAAATTCGATTATTTCAGGCCCGGTTTGTTCATCGGTTTCTCCTGCATCTTCAAGTGCCTGTGGCGCATTTACTTCGTTGGGGTCTTCTGTATCTTCCAGTATTCGTGTAGTGGTCCCTTCACCAAGGTCTCCCGGGTCTTCCAGTATTCGTGTTGTGGTTCCTTCACCAAGGTTTCCCGGGTCTTCCAGTATCCGTGTTGTGGTTCCTATTTGTGTTGTGGTCCCTTCATTGGTCCGGGTTGGTTGATATTGTTCGGTATACCACCCGCGGCCGATAACTCCAGCAACGACGGCAATCACACTAATTCCCGCAATCAGAAGAACCCGTTTCCTCTTTTTTCGCTGCTCGAGCCGCGAAAGCTGATGTTTAGTGAATTGACGTTTGGGTTCTTTACCCTTCTTCTTAGCCTTCTTCTTAGCCAAATTCAATACACTCCGTAGCCAATCCTAATTACGATAGATATCCATGATGAAGGATACGTTCCTTAATATCAGTTAGTATTTACTGTTGAGATCTCATTTAACCGGGTGCGTAGTTCTGCGGTATCGGCGTAACCGGTTACTGCTCTAATCTGCTGGCCTTTATCGATAAAGACCAAAGTGGGATATCCATGCTCCCTCAGATAGTCTATGTACTGCGGAACAATAGAATTCTCGACATCCAGAAGCCAGGGCCAATTGAAGTCATTTTCCACTGCGAAATTGCGTAGCGTATATTCTGGGCAGCACCCGCAGAAGACCGAGAGCGGTATGAAATCATCACGCTGTTCCCTGAGTTCCTTGATTGCGAAGAGTTGAACTGATACTATCTCGTTGACAGATTCGGAGCAACCATAGTTTACGAAGTTCAGTATAACTATGGATCCCTTTAACTGAGCGAGTGAGATTGCCTCGTTGGTTACAACGTCTACACCATCAAAATTCGGGGCGATGGTAGATTTGAGATTACCTGGTTTCGTTGGATCGTCTGGTGCAAGTATTAGCGCGTCCGGCCCAATTATTAGTGCGCTTGGCTCAGCTACCACAAATTGGTCAGTACGGTCACCCAAGGTGACTACGTATGTTCCGGGTGTGCGCTCAGCTCCTGAAAAGCGTAACTCCTTACTTGCCCCAGCAGGTACAGTTGTCTCCGCATCTATTTTAGTACTATTGTTTATATATAGCTTAAGAATATAGGTATCTTCAGTGAAGCCAGTATTTGTTAGAGTAGCTGTTATGGTTACCCTTTCTCCAGGGCTAACCTTAGTCGGGCTAATTGCTAAGTCAGTAATCCGGAAGGCTGTCGAGGCGGGTGTTAGAGTCGGATCAGATGATGGAGCTTGGTACAGCAATGGCGTCTGCTCTTGAGTCGTAACCGGCGTTGACTCCGGACTAGCCTTGGCACAGGCACTAAATCCCGCAGCACTAGCGATTAGAATCCCAACCAAAGTTACCAACATATACCTCAAACTCTTGTGATTTGTGATTCCAGGCTTTCTTTCGCTCATCTCTCTTGCGCTCAACTCTTCATAATGTCAAAAACTCTCTCCTCTAACACCTAACAGACTCCATTCTTATGGGCAGTGACCCTATCCCTCTATATCGTAACCTAAATCCCATTCGTCACATACTGGACCCCCACAAGTACAATCGTCTGTTCCGCAACTAGAGCAGAAGTATACCAATCGAACAATAGAGCAATCCTGGCTACGACATGTTTCGAGTGAGATTTTATCGCCGGAACGGCATGTCCTCATTAACCTTAGTGGAGACTCCACTTCGTCTAACTTAATTCCATTGTAACTGTAGATCACATCCCCCACTTGCACTGAAGCCACATCCATAGGACTATCCGGAGTTACCTCGGTAACCAGAATCCCGTAATCTATTCCCAAATCATAGTAATCAGAGATTGCCGGGGTAACTCTAAGATAGACTATCCCAAGATCCACGGCTACATCCGTCTCTGAGGTTAGCTCTGGCACTGGCAAGTCTGTCGATTGCCGGGGTAAGACAACCAACCCCAATACAAGGGAGATTGAAACTGCCGTCACAATACTGGCAATGAGAATCTTTTTCCTAATCATTAGCCATCCCATTATATGTAGTATGTTGGCTCCGTGGACTGCTCTTTCTTCTTCTGGCACTCGACCAGGTCCTGCAGGGTTGTCGATTTGAGCACTTTGTCTATCGCCTCCTTGAGCTCGACCCAGATGTCCCGCAGGGCACAAAGCTTGGAGCGGGAGCATACCTCCGGACTATCAACGCAGTCCACCGGAGCAATTGAGCCCTCAAGAGTTTCAATCACTTCAATCAGCTCTATCTCACGGGGAGGCTTAGCCAGCTGCACGCCACCCCTGACCCCCCGTGCGCTCTTCATTATTCCCGCCGCTATGAGGGGAGTGATTAGATGGTCCAGGTATTGAAGCGAAATCTCCTTCAGCGGGATAGGTTCTCCCTCTGTCTCTGTCTGGTGAAGGGCTAAATCAAGCAGTGCCCTGGTCCCGTACCACCCCCTGGTAGAAAGCTTTATCAATCTATTTCCCTATTAATTAGTACCATCAATAACCTCGGAGTTATTCCTCCTCCGTTCTTATAGTTACCCGGGTAGAAGGGTCTCTTGATATGCCCCAAGGAGATCGCTTCCGGCCATGACTATATTGCCGCCGCTGATCTCAAATGCCACTGATGCTTTGGGGTAATCGACACACGCCCCGGCAATCCCGGCACCTGTTTCCGCGGCAAAGGTGGTAGCACACCTATCGCATATCAGCTTTCGAGCACCTTCGTCCAAGGCGAAGCCTACTGACTTGCAGGGCGGGCAAACGTTTGCCCGGACATAGACCTCACCGTCAAAGATGTATGCCATGAAGTTAATATCGCCATCCGTGGTGCTCAGCTTAAAGTGGGTATTCCAATTACTCTCAAGCTCGCTCAAGGGAAGGGATACCGTCTGGTCATCTCCACTTACCTGTCCCTCAATCCAGGTTGCCCCGATTGGCCCCGCTGGCCTTGGCCCCGGATTTGGCGCTGAAGCGGGTTCTGGGTTTGGCGCTGGAGTCGGTTCTGGCTCCGGTGCCGGGGTTGGTGTTGAACTAGGCTCCGGTGCCGGGGTTGGTGTTGAACTAGGCTCCGGTGTTAACGATGAATTCGTACAGGCGGCAAAGACCAGTGCCAGTGAGGCCAGTGCCGCTACTATTACTATCAGCTTTCTTATCATTCGATGTATTCTCCTTCTTGTTCAAAAACTATTTGCTTCTTATCTAAATGCCTTATCCCACATTGTGCCGCCTCATCATCCACAGCAGCTCGAGGTGCTCTGCCCAGGCGCAGTGGTATCGGTTCCGGAGCTAACACCACAACCACCGCCACCACCACTACCACAACCACCGCCACCAGATCCGCAACCACCCGAGGTGCTCTGCTCAGGCGCAGCACTACCGGGAACGGGGTCATTTAGCAGCAGCGTCTCACCAGTTGGGGCACTTATCAGCAGCGTCTCACCCGGCTCGACCACCAAGAACTGCCCAGTAGCCTCGCCCAGGCTGACTACATAAGTACCCGGTGCTTCCTCTCCGCCGCTGAAACGCACCTCTCTGGTCTCCCCAACCGGTACATTCACCTCCGCCCCCAGCACGGCAGCACCATTTATCCTCAGCTCTAGGGTATAGTTATCCCCGGCATCACCGGTATTGGTCAAATCAGCGGTAATAACCACAGCCTCTCCCGGTTTGATCGCAGCCGGGCTGACCACCAGGTTAGTAACCTGAATGGGGGCTAATGCTGGTGCCCAAGTAGGCTCAGGCAACGGGGTAGGAATTGGTACCGGAATGGGCTTGGTTAGCAGGGTAGGAGTTGGTGCCGGCACAGTCACGGACGCTGGCATCGGACCGGCACAGGCAACCAGAGATAAGGTCAGCACAAGCGATAACGAGGCACCCAACAAGACAACTCTCCGTCTCCCCACGGCTGATACTAAAGCGGACATCCTTTTCTTTAACATTAACTACCTCCCGTTTTATGATTGACCCTATCTACAATCTGCCCGTCACGCAGCACTATGGTCTCTTTTGCCTGCCTGGCTACCCCCGGGTCATGGGTGACCATAATAATACTGCGTCCCCCTTCATTAATCTGCTGGAACAGGTCCATGATTTCCATCCCTGTTCTCTGGTCCATATTACCGGTCGGCTCGTCGGCCAGGACAAGCAAGGGGTCATTGACCAGAGCCCGGGCGATGGCTACCCTCTGCTGCTCCCCACCGCTTAACTGGCTGGGCTGGTGCCCCACCCTCTTTTCTAAGCCGACTCTGCGCAGAATATCCAGCGCCTTTTCAATGCTCACCTCCGCCTCGCCAAACATCAGGGGTAACAGCACATTCTCCAGGGCAGTTAAGGACGGCAGCAGATGGTATTGCTGGAAAACATAGGCAATCTTTCCCCTTCTGATATCAACAAGGGCATTTTCGTTCAGGCTATTGACACACCTCCCCTCCAGAATCACTTCACCACTGGAGAGGCGGTCCAGGCCGCCGATGATATTCAAAAGGGTGGACTTACCGCTTCCGGAGGGCCCCATGATAGCCTTGAAATCGCCTCTAGCTACTTCAAGGGAAACATCACTCAAGGCAAACACCCTGGATTCACCTTCACCATAGGTTTTTGTTACGTTCTTAACCTCTAACATTTTAAACCACCTCACAAAGACCGGAAAGAATCGGCGACCTTAATCCTAGCGGCGCGGAATGCAGGATACACGGTAGCTATTACGGCAACACCGATGGCAATGCCCAACGCCATGGGGAAGTACTGGGGCACCGGGCTAATGGCGGACACCCCAAAGAGCATCGGGCCGAGCGCATAGGCTAGCAGGGTCCCGGCCAGATATCCAAAGACGCCCCCCACGATGCCAATAATAATTGCCTGATAGATAAAGACCTTCATTATCTGATTGCGTGATGCCCCCACTGCCCTCATTATGCCGATGTCCTTGATCCTTTCGTTTACCGAACGCATCATGGTATTGCCCACCCCGAACAGACCGACCGCCAGTGTGATTCCGGCCAGGGCCAGCATAAAGCGGTTTATTCTGCCCATCATCTCCGCCTCCGCGCTGGCTACCTGCTGGACCGCAATCGCCCGTATCCCGGGAATAGAGTTATTTACTTCGTCGGCTATCACTACCACCGGGCAGGCATTGCACAGGGCGCGAATATCCATCGAGGAAATCAGCCCCTCCTTATCAAATGCCTTTTGTAACGTCTCCAGCGGAACAAAGATCTGATAGTCTTCATCGGAACCGGTCTCCTCAAGAATACCGGCGACAGTGATATCGGCACCATTAAGAGCAATCTGGTCGCCATTACTGAGCCCCAGCAGCTCCGCCGCAAACGCTCCTAACAGGGCCTGGTCGGCATGGTCAAGATACTCCCCCTCACTCACCCTCCACCACGTCCTAATGTTAATCTCCTCTTGAGGCACCACCCCGACTATCATCACCGATGTTCCATTCACTTCGGTATTGATGTACAGCTTGGGAGCAATGATGGCAATATCACCTTCGTCATCAAGACCCAGCGCCTTCCGTATTTCACCGTCGGCTATTTCTCTTATTTGGGGTACCGTCTCTTCGGCAATATAGTTCTCTCCTACCGACAGAGTACCCAGGCTCAGACCGCCCAACTGCATATCGACACTGCTTATCGCCGGTATCACGGTCAGGTTAGGCCCATATTTTTCCAGCTGGTCCATCATTCTTGCTTCTCCGGCACGGGCAATGGTAAATATACCGATTACTGTCATCGTGCCGATTATTACACCGATAACAGCAAATAGCACCGACCTTTTCCTGCGTATCACATCTCTAAGAACCATCTGATATAGCTTCACTGTGCCTCCCTAATAGTGAATGAAACACCTTGTTTCTGACCAGGTCTATATAACTGCACCCTTCCCGGGGAAATCCCTAACTCCAACAGGTTCATACTTGCTGTCCGTGGCCTTACTCGTCTCGTCTGTATATATTGGTATATATACCGGACCCCCGCAATCACAATCGGACGTCCCGCAACACGAGCAGAACTCAATGATACAGATGTCCTTGTTGCGACATACCTCGAGTGAGATGCTATCGTCGGGACGGCATGTCCTCATTATTCCCAGTAGAGAAACACTCTCGTCTACTTTCGTTCCGTTGTAACTCAGAATTACATCCCCCGCCTGTACCGAAGCCAGATCCATCGGACTACCCGGAGTTACCTCGGTAACCAGCACCCCGGAATCTACTCCCAGATCATAGTAGGCAGAAAGCACCGGGGTAACGCGAAGATAGGCTATCCCAAGATCGATCACGGCATCCGTCTCCGCTACTGGCTCAGGTGTTGATAAATCGGGTGACTGTCGGGGCAACACAACTAGCCCTAACACTAGCCAAGTTGAAACTGTGGCCGCAATGCAGGCCAGGACAACCTTTTTCCTAATCATTAATACCCCCCAAGAAAGCATTATGGATATTAGTAATATCTATAATGTCATAGTCAGGTTTACGTGAGATTAGAATAAGATTAGAAGCTGCTTAGAAAAAGCTTAGATTCTTAATCGAACGGTGAAGGTGCTACCCTTACCCGGTTCGCTGGTTACCGTAACCCCTCCTCCATGTCGCCCGGCTATCTCTCTAACCAGAGCGAGCCCCAAGCCAACACCTCCTCTAATTCGAGAGCGAGTCTGGTTAACCCGGTAAAAACGATCGAAGATATGCGGCAAATGCTGAGGCGCGATTCCAATCCCCGTATCCGAGACCTTAAGGCAGGCCCACCCGTCTTCTCGAAATAGCGACAGGGTAATGTCACTATCCTCGGATGTATATTTGACGGCATTATCCAGCAGATTCCCGACTAACCACTTCAACTGCTGGGGGTTTCCCCTGGTCACCAAATCTTCCTGACGCCTCATAATGATTTTGCGAGTTCCAGCCAGTGGTCGTACCCGTGCCAATTCTTCTTCGAGGATTTCTTTGAGTTTCACCGGTTCCGGCTCCAGTAATGGACCGGAGTCTACTTCGGCCAGCAGAAGTAGGTCGTTAACTATTTTCACCATCCGTACCGTCTCCGACTCAAGCGCTCGCAACGATTCTTGACGATCTGCCTCATTCAGATTACGTTTGAGTAAATCGAGGTTGCCCCGGATCACGGTTAGCGGCGTCCTCAACTCGTGAGACGCATCGGCCACGAATTCCTGTTGAGATTTAAAGGCCCTATCTAAACGCTCGATCATATCATCGAATGTGGCCGCGAGGTGACCAATCTCATCCATCGGCCCCCGGTACCCGACACGCTGGCTTAGATCAGGACTTGTTTCGATACTCTTCGCTGTTTGCGTAATCCGGCGTACTGGTAATAGCGCTCTCCGAACCACACCCCCACCTAATATCGTGGTTAACGAAAGCGCCACCAGCACGCTCACCACAATACCCCACCGTATCTGGTTCAGAGTCGAATCTATATGGCTGGTGGATTGGGCCACCTCCAGAAGAAGCGTCTGATCCTGCAGATACAGCGGTGAAACCATGACCCTGAGCTTGGCATCATGGCCGGCGGATACCGTCTGGATATCAACACTCCCAGCAAATCCACGCGCAATCAGGGAGGGGTTTACCGGTAGTTCTTGCGCACCGAGGTTATCCGACTTAACGACAACATTTCCGTCCCTGTCTATCAGTTGAATATAGACCCCAGGAGAAGCAAATTCGTTTATGGGAGGTAAACTGGAAGGGTTAAGTGTGCCGTGTACCTGGGCCGAATAGAGGCTCAGACTATCATCTATCTGATTGGTAAGGTCGCGCTGCACCAGAAGATATAAGATAGCACCTGAGAGCCCCAGAATGCCGCATAGTATCAGGGCGAACCATAAGGTCAATCGCCAGCGGATCGGCATCTCTCTACTCCCTCAATACGTAGCCCACACCACGGACAGTATGGAGCAGCCGGGGTCGCCCGTTAGATTCTAACTTAGACCGCAAGTAACGAATGTAAACCTCAATCACGTTGGAGTCACCGCTAAAATCGAATCCCCAGACCTTATCGTAGATAAAATGTCTCCTCAGTACCTGACGCGGATGATTCATAAAGAGTAAGAGCAGGTCAAACTCCTGGGCAGTGAACTCCAGGATTTCGTGGTTACGCTTTACTTCTCTAGTAACGGTATTGAGCGAAAGATCGCTAAAACGGAGCACTTCTTCCACTCCCCCGGGCTTACGGCGCCGGAGTAAGGCCCGCACTCTGGCCAGAAGCTCATCCACAGAAAACGGCTTAACCAAATAATCATCAGCTCCAGCATCCAATCCGGCTACTCGATCCAGCACGGTCCCCTTGGCCGTCAACATTAGAATCGGCACGTCATTTGCCTGACGCAGGCGCTTACTGACCTCGATACCATCAATTCCTGGCATTATGATATCCAGAACCACCAGATCCGGCTCTCGATCGAGAGCTTTAGCCAAAGCCTCCGTGCCATCGCTTGCGGTATCAACGGTATACCCTTCGTATGCCAAGGCCCGTTTGACAAAACTGACAATCTCCGGGTCGTCATCTACGATTAGAATACGCATCCTTAACAGCCTCTTTTAATTCGGACGGCTTTAATTGACAATCTACGGTATCAATCATTTCTTCGGCGGCTCCTGGCTAGTAATGGTAATACTATAGCAATGGTCGCACCAGCGGCAATAGCGGCAATTATCCACCAGGCAAGGGTATTCCGGGAGAAGTTGGCGGTAATGGTCTTCTCCGAACCCATGGTCACCGTAGTGGTAGCCAGAGCCTCGTCGTCCACGTCACCATTCCAGCCATCGAACTGCCAGCCGCGGTCCGGGATGGCAGTGATCTCGACTACGGTCCCTGATTCATAGTCCGGTCTGTTATCTGATGGAGTTATCGAGCCGCTACCATTAACCTCGATGGTTAAGGTATATGTTATCCGGGAGAAGTTGGCGGTAACGGTCTTCTCTGAGTCCATTTCAATAACGGTGGGGTTATCACTACCGGTTAAATCCCCACTCCATCCGGCAAAGTAATACTCTGGCTCCGGAATAGCCTCAAGACTGACTATCGTCCCTGCTTCAAGGAAATTGGTGTCGGGGTAAGAACACGGTGTAACACCATCTATCTCGACAGTACCACTACCCTCGAAACGAGCGCCCACGGTAATTTTCATAGCCCCCGAAACTGGCGGCTCATCACTGCCTCAGCCGGCTTCGGCTGGGGCTGCCGAGAATAGAACCATAGACGCTAGCGGTAGTACCAAGGTAAAAATCAACCAAGGTAATCTGATTCCAAGAAACTTCCGTTTCATTCACTTCTCCTTCAGATTTACTATATCATATTCTTCCTGGCATTGTTCCTAGCGATTCGAAATAGATTACACGGAATACACATATGCTGGAAATAAGATATTGTATTACCTCATA
>SDBS01003099.1_pt1 | contig 16321 bp, 18 predicted proteins | sample 2277091 | NCBI WGS metagenome assembly SDBS01 (sample SAMN10404972, study PRJNA504765) | marine sediment metagenome | isolation source: marine sediment core GS10_PC15, 163 cmbsf | place: Arctic Ocean: Southern Knipovich Ridge | collected 2010 | reverse complement strand
TCAATTATTGATGTGGTTTCTCTTCGTAATTCTTCCTGACTAAGAGATAAAGAATTACTCCTACTACATTAAAGATCAGAACGATGATTAACCAGATTTCAGAATTAAGAATACCTCTTCTCACCGCATCTTTATGGACATAATACGCCAAAATTATCCCTATTACAAAATAAATGATCCACCCGGACATCATAAAAATCCATCCGTAAGGACCAAATATATCAAACCACCAGTCCATCATATGATAACCATCACCCATATGAGAGCCGTCACCCATATGAGAGCCGTCATCCATATGATACCCATCATTATGATTGGAGTCAAATATCATATAATTACCTCATTAATTTTTTAATTTTTTTTTTAAATATTAATAACTTTAATATATATACGGAGAAGTATATATTTAAGCATTATCATTATAAAATATTTATTTAAATATTGTAATATTAAGAAATTAAAAATCCGTTAAATTTTTGATATTTCTTTTCTACAAATAGGGCACTTGGAATAATATACTTTTGTTATTTTTTCTCTTCCCGTTAATGTCTCTACCTTAATTATCCGTTCTTTAACACATTTTAAATGAAAAATATTCATACACTCTGGACAATTAATAGTTTCATCCATATTACCAGTATTTTCATTACATTTTATAGATTTTGGCGTGTGTCATCACATAAAATTCAATTTATTTTTTTTATGTTTAAAAATTTTGTTCGTGTAAATAAGGCGTTAAAGTTTTACCTATTTCTTTAAAAATATCTTCAATATTTTCACCTGTTAATGCAGATATTTCAATATAATTGAAATTAATGTCATTTGAGAGATTAATTGCAATTTTTTTCTTAACTTGTCTCTTATCAACCATATCTTTTTTATTACCTATTAAATATCCGATAATAGTGTCTCTATCTCCGAGATAATTCTTTATGTCTTGATACCAGTTCTTAATGTCGTTAAAAGATCCTGAATTAGTTATGTCAAAAACTAATAGAACGCCATGTGAACCATGGTAAAAATATTCTCTCATGTTGTTAAACTGCTCTTGTCCTGTAATATCATAAATAAGAAATTTGACAGGTGTTTCATTAACATATAAAATTTTTTCACAAATTGTAGCACCTATAGATGGAATGTATGTTTCTTTAAACTGGTCTTGAGCAAATTTAGATATAATAGACGTTTTTCCAACTTTTTTATCTCCACATACAATCACTTTAAAAACGTATTTGTAAGTGTCATTATTTTTAATAAACTTATATGAATTTTGACCATCATTTTTATCCATTTTGTAAGAAATCATGCACACCACCTAATTTACTAATAAAAATTGAATATTAAATAAGTCAATTGTCATTTAACTAAATTGCCGCTAAGTTACTATCTATTTCATTTTTATACACTGAAAGACAATTATAACAACAAAAAACTAGAATTTTTCCATCATTGTTTTTATAAATTAGTGAGGAAATCGGATCTGAGATGCCCATACCGCATAAAGCACAAAATTCATGAATTTCCGCATCAGACGTTATCGTTTTACTGCATATAGGGCATATTTTTTCATTCATAAATCTAATCACCAATAAATTTCTGTGTTCTAATTTTCAATTTTATAAATTAATGTTATTCTGAAATATGTATGAAAGAATATATATTTAAACATTATTATTATAAAATATATTTATAATCAATTAGGACTTATTTGAATTTGAAGCTATTTAAAATCTATAAAATTATCAAAATTAATTATACAAATTTTAAACATACCTTCTTAATTTGCAATTAAAATTAATATTTGTATAATTTTACAGGTTTCAATTTCTGTCATTAAATCTTGTGTTATTAAAAATTCTTCTGCATAGCTTCCCGACCTCATGTGTGTAAATGAATCACGTATAAACATATTGAAGATCTGAAAAAAAGATTTATAGTATAAAAATATCTATTTTAGAATTTGTAATATTATTTGAGAGACGTTTTACCACTATTATTATTTATAAAAAATAGAGTTAATATTTAAATATATACTCAGATGTATATATCCTTAAGTACAATTAATTTTTTAAAATCTTATTAAATTAAAAAAAAATATATTATAAAGTGATTTTAAATGGGAGAAAAAGTTGATAAAAATATAAATATTAAGCTCGGTGGAATGACGTGTGCAAATTGTGCTTTAAAGATTGAAAACAAATTAAAAAATCTTGAAGGAGTAAATAGAGCTGTTGTTAATTTTGCTAATGAAGAAGCAACAGTTGATTTTGATGCCACTAAAACAGGATATAATTCTTTTAATGAAGCTATTCGCGATTTAGGATATAAAGCTTCCTTAGCCAAGATTGATATTAAAATAATAGATGAGGTTTCAAAAGATAAATTTGAAAGGTTTATAAGTAGTGTCAGTGAAATCGAAGGAATTCACAATGTAAGAGGTAATTATAAAGCCTCCAAGTTGTTTATTGAATTCAATGAATTAGAACTTGATGAATATAGAGTTTATTCTAAAATTAAGAAATTAGGATACCAAATAGAGAAATCTGCTGGTGCAGTTGATAAAGAAATTGAGGCTCATAAAAAAGAAATGAAATATCGAAAGAGAATTTTAATTATTTCTTTGATCTTTTCATTAATAATAACTCCTATTAGTTGGTTTGTAGTGGACTCATTCGAAAGAAACTTTATCCTTTTTATTTTAGCCACAGTTAATTTTAGTATTGCAGGGTCGTTTTTTTTGAAAGGTGCCTATAAATCCTTAAAGAACAAATCAACAAATATGGATGTATTAATTTCTTTAGGAACTACAACCGCGTTAATTTATTCGATACTTACAACCTTCTTTATTTCTGGAAAAACATTTTATGAAGCTATGAGTCTGATTCTTACTTTCTTGTTGATAGGAAAATACCTTGAACATAGGACTAAGGGCCAAACTTCAGAAGCTATAAAAAAACTAATTGGATTGCAGCCAAAAAGTGCAACAATTCTAAAAGATGGTGTCGAGATAGAGATTCCTATTGAAGAAATTGAAGTTGGAGATGTTTTAGTCGTAAGACCGGGTGAAAAAATACCTGTTGATGGAATAGTAATTAAAGGTAGAACTAAAGTTGATGAGTCAATGATTACTGGTGAAAGCAGATATGTTAAAAAAGAGGTCGATAGCGAAGTGATTGGTGCGACAATGAACCAAACTGGCCTAATTCATATGAGAATAGAAAAGATAGGAAGAGATACATTATTATCACAAATCATTGAATTTGTAAAGCAAGCTCAGAGTAGGAAAGCAGCTAAACAGCAGTTAGCTGATAAAGTTAGCAATTATTTCGTCCCAATTGTTATCATTATTGCTGTTGGCGCATTTTTATATTGGTATTTTATTGGGGCTTTTCTTTACCCAGAACTTCAAGGTAACAGACTTGAAATATCTTTAATGATATTTACATCTGTTGTGGTTATTGCTTGTCCTTGTGCTCTCGGATTAGCTATTCCCACAGCAGTAATGGTTGGGACAGGTAAAGGTGCTGAAAATGGATTATTAATAAAAGGAGGAGATTCTTTAGAATCAATTAATAAGGTCAATACTATTGTATTTGATAAAACTGGTACCTTAACTGTTGGAAAGCCAAAAGTTTCTGCGATCTTTACTGAAAGAGATTTAGAAGGTCAGGGTTATGACGCTAAAGAATTATTAGTTTATGCAGGGAGCGCTGAAATGGGTTCAGAACATCCACTTGGACAGGCTATAATAGAAGAAGCAAATCAACTCGGGCTTTCGCTTGAAACTCCAACAGAATTTGATGCTATTCCAGGGAAAGGGATTTCAACTAAAATTAATAATAAGATTCTACTGATCGGAAATGAGAAATTAATGACAGATAATAATATTCCATTAAATGGCTATGGAAACAAATTTAAAGAATTTCAGCAACAAGGAACAACGACAATCCTAGTTGGGATTGATAATAAAATAAGAGGAATTATCAGTATTTCGGACAAAATCAAGGATCAGGCACCATACGCTCTGGATAAATTAAGGGAAATGGGAATTGATATTTACATGCTTACAGGTGATAATAAACAAACTGCACTAATTATAGGAAATGAATTGAAAATTGATGAAGCACATATCTTAGCAGAGGTATTACCTAATGAAAAAGCTCTAACTATAAAAGAACTTCAGGATTCTAATGAAGATATAATTGTCGCAATGGTGGGTGATGGAATCAACGACGCACCAGCATTAGCACAAGCGAATGTAGGAATTGCTGTAGGTTCTGGTACTGATGTCGCAATCGAAACTGCTGACATTGTTTTAATGAGAGGGGATCTTAGAAATGTTGTCTCAGCAATCAAACTCTCTAAAAAAACATACAAAAAGATGATAACTAATTTGTTCTGGGCTTTCATTTATAATTTAATTGGATTACCTTTGGCTGCGGGTTTATTATATTTTATAACAGGTTTCTTCTTACCTCCCTATGTAGCTGCAATTTTCATGGCTACAAGCTCAGTTTCAGTAGTTGCTAATGCCTTGTTTTTAAAAAGATATGAACCAAAAACAGAACAACAGATAGAAGAAGAAAAGTTATTGCTTGAAGAAAAAGTAATAGATCCGATATGCGGTATGACAATAGTCCCAAGTCAATCGATCGAATATAAATATAAAGGTGAAAAATATTATTTCTGCAGTTCTGCTTGTGAAAAAGAGTTTAAGAATGAACCTGAAAAATATAAAGACTTTGACAAGATTGATCCTAAACTGATGCATATGAAAACTGAGGAAGAAGACCTTGTAACCGATCCGGTTTGTGGTATGGTAGGTAAACCAGAAGATTGGATCGAACACGAACATAATGGTAAAAAATATTATTTCTGCAATCAATCTTGTGTAACTGAGTTTAAAAAGAATCCTGAAAAATATATTGAAAATGATAAAGAACAAGAAAAAGACTCTAAAGAGATAATTAAATTAGAAAAGGAGATTAAAGAAAAAGTGATAAATGTTAATTGTAGCAATTGTGGAAAACAATTAGAAACACCACCTATGCACTGTGGTAAGCCCATGACCCTAAATAAGGAAGCAAATCAATTTGAATGTTGGATGGGTCCTGAATGTGGTAAAACCCCTATAGATGAAGTATTATGTTCTAATTGTTCAAAATAAACATAAATTATTTTTTTTTCTTTTTTTTAGTAAGATGTAAAAGTATTCCAAACATAAGAATTGGGACTGATAACTACTTATAATTTATATTTTATAATTAAAATTTTTAATGTTATTAACATTTAGAATCCATTCTTTAAGAGTGCAAATAAATTGAAGTGAGATTTTATTTATTTCAAGGTTTCTTTTCATTCTTTAGAAATCAAAATAAGGTGAAAAAATATGAAATGTTATAAATGTGGAAATAAAATGGAGACGATTCCCGTCCACTGTGGTCAGGATATGATATTTAATGATGAGACAAATAAATGGGAGTGTTGGATGGGTTCTGGATGTGGTTATATAAGTTTAGATGAGCTAATTTGCGCAAAATGTGCGACAGAATGTAATACTTAATAATTTTTTTATACTTTAATTTTTATTAATTTATTCTATTAAACTAATTTTAAATGATTAAAATTATTGCATTAAAAATCCCCTTATATATTAAGAATTCTTTTATATTTTGATGAAATTAGATGATATTGATAAACAAATTTTAATCGAATTGTTTAGCAACGGTCGAGTAAGTTTAACTGATATTCATACGAAAATCGTTAAAAGTAATAAAGAATTAATGAGTCACACCGGCGTTAAAAAGAGGATTACAAAATTAGAAGATTCTAATGTTCTTAAAATACAAGGGAATATTAATATCAATAATCTTAAATATAAATCTTGCTTCATCCTTCTGGAAATGAAAAATTTCGATGAAATAAAAAAGATAATTCAGGCTTATTCTAGCTGTCCAAGAGTTTTTTTATTAGCACAGATTACTGGTCAATATAACGTTCTTATGGGAATTGCCGGTCAAAGTATGGATGTTTTGCATAGATATATAAATTATTGTGGCCCAACTAATAAGGAAGGGATTTTACACTCACAAGTTTTATTTGGTTCCAATATTACGATCCCTGAATATCTCCCCATAAATCTTTTTAACAAATTTAGCCAGGAAGGTAAATGCGGAAATATATGTAAGAATTGTGAAGCTTTTTTAGATGCTAGCTGTAATGGTTGTGGAAATTTTTAACAACATTCTTTAAATTTTGTTTTATAAAGTTTTTTTAGAAGTTTAAAAATTAAACTTTTTTAAAAAAAATGTTTTAGAATGAAACTTTAACCTAATTGATTATATAAATTAATCTAATCCCATAATTAATAAATAAGAATGTTTCTTTTTATCAAATGAATAAAAATTTAAATTTTTTAAATATTTTGAGATGTTTAAATTAATGATTGTCGAAGATAAATATTATGTTTCAAGTTATGAAGAAAGGATGAACTTATTTTCATTATCACCATCAAGCAAGTTTATTCTCTATATTCTAAAGCAAAAAGGCCCACTAAATCGGAGAGAAATTTTAAAAAAGACACTCTTACCTAAACGTACAGTTGCGTACTCCTTGAAAAAACTTCAACTTAATAATTTTGTTAAAAAATCTAAAGATGAGAAAGATAAACGCGTAAGCATTTATGAATTATTAATTTAACATAATTTAATTTTACATCATTCTTAAGATTCGATCACACCCGATTTGGTATTTTTTTTAAATAAATAAATCCAAGAATTATATCCTTAAATAAGGATTTTCTGTATCTTAAGGAAAAATAATAGATTTGCTAAAAGTAATACTAAAAATTTAGAAAATAGGAGCGTAAAAAAAAATAATGTATGATTTTTGGGATACAAAAGCAGATAACATTAGAGATGGAGATAATTTAAGAGATGTCTCTCCTATAACAGACAAAATAAAAATCGATGAAAATCAAGTCACCCATTATGTATTTAGTAAAAAAATGTTTTACAATCCTAAATTCTCTATTCCTGATGATGATTATGAGTTATTTGAGAAATTTTTAGATGGAGGGTCGAGAGAATATCCTTCAGATGGGAATGTACCTGTGGATGTGTTAGCTTTCGAAACAAATAAGGTTCTTGATAAAATTACGGAATTTGCTAGTACAATAAATCATAAGTATTGTAATATTGCAAGTGAAGAGTTAAAAAAAAACGGAAGAAATGGGCTGGTTAGAGGGACGATAAAACTATACTTAGGATATTATACCACAAGAGATTGGAGGCGCAAAAGATTTACAGATGACATAGATTTTTGGATTCTAAATAAAAATTTACTTGATTATGCTTTAGTAAAATTAGGTTGGAGAAAGAATTCTAAAACTAAAGAATTTGAAAAAATGATTGAATGGAAAAATTATTCAACAAATAAGGCAGAATCAAGCTTAATTATTGCTTCAAATGATACAGATCAATTGTTAGATTTTTGTAATGGTTGTTATCTTGAAGGTTCAACCATTTTTGATATTTTTAGAAAAAAAATAAAAAGAGGTCACGATGTTGATCTTAGCGACATTATTAATGTAGCTATAGTCAATAATAGAGCTAATAATAAAGTAAATAGTTATTGGAATAAGGTTTGGAGTGTTTTTGAAGAAGCATCTAATATTAGGAGCACCAGAATTACGTCAAACATTATCAGTTTGTGTAGATTTTCCTATGGGGTTGCTGAATACTTAGAAAGAATAGGTAAAGCTATTGGTAAATATAACCAATTAGTTTTTGAAAGAACTAAATTTTCAGACAACGAAATTATAAATGTATGTAAGAATTCATCAAATTATTATAGCCAAACCTTATCTCTGGAGCCTAGGATTACAAGAAATAGAATTTATAACAATCTTCAGAAACATAAAATAAAAAAACAACAATACGCTAAGAATTTAAGGAACTTTGCCGATAAATTACTTAGTATACTTAACTCTAAATATAAGGAGGTAAAGGTTTACTTCGAAGTTGAAGAATAAAATTTCTATTAATTAGGAAGATTGTTCAGTAGGTTCCCACCATTTAGAAATTTCTTCAATATATGAATCATCCCATAGCGTTTTTAAATGACATCTTTTCGTACATTCTAAACATTTCTCAGGAGTATAAATCGGATGCGAGATGTATTTTTCACCGCCATCAGGCAGCAACACGACCAATGTTCCGGATTCCATCTTTTTTGCAGTTTCGATAGCCACATGCATTGCTGCTCCTGAACTAATCCCCGTAAAGATGCCTTCTTGAAGAGATAGCATCCTTGAAGCGTGCTCGGCATCATCCAATTTGATAAATATCTGCTCGTCAATTCTGGAAGAATCATATATTTTTGGAACATAAGATTTCTCTAAATTCTTTAAACCTTGGATTCCTGGATCTGCGGGTTCTACTCCAATAATTTTAATATTTGGGTTGTATTCTTTTAATCTTTTTGAAACTCCCATTAATGTTCCGGAAGTACCTAATCCTGCTACAAAGACATCTATTTCTCCATCTGTATCTGCAATGATTTCCTCCGCGGTATATCTATAATGAGCAAGAGGATTGTTCTTATTAGCAAATTGGTTAGGATAAAAATATTTATCAGGGTTATCCTCAACAATTCTTTTAACATAGTCTTCAGCGCCGTTCATCCCTCCATCTCCAGGTGTTAAGGTTATCTTGGCACCAAAAGCAATCATAATTTTCCGACGCTCTACAGACATTGTCTCAGGCATTACAATTTCTAAGCGATAATCTTTAACTGCACAAACTAAGGCTAATCCAATTCCGGTGTTTCCAGAACTAGGCTCTATTACAATTTTATCCTTAGTTAAAATGCCTTCTTTTTCGCCTTCTTCAATCATGTTTATGGCTATTCTATCTTTTACAGAACCTGCTGGATTTGCTTTTTCTAACTTAGCCAACATTAGGACATTTTTATTCGGATTAATTTTGTTAATACGTACTAAAGGAGTATTTCCAACTAATTTTAGAATGTCGTGATAATATCTCATGTTTCATCAATAACTTTTCTATTTTTTATTTAGAATTAATTCAGTATAATATAAGATTTTTAATAATTTATTATAAAATCATTTTATTGTATCAATTCAGAGCAATTTTTTCCTAAAAAAGTTTTATGCCATTATTGCATTTATATTTTTAAGTAAGGTTAAAAGTACTAATATCAATACGAATAAAAGTGTTCATTATTATAGTTGCATTTGCCTTAACCTAATTTTTTTCATTCCTAATTGAATTCTTTTTATTCGTTCCCTCTTTTTTCAAGATTGTGTAAATTAATAATGCTCCTGTTCTGGATGTATTTGATTTACAAATTCAAAATTAAAAATTTCCTCTATTTTAAGGCTTCGTGTGATGTAACCTAAATCATAAAGAGTTTTTACAAATTCCATTGTAGAATGTACATAACCTTCTGGTAGCGATATGCAGTATTTTGGAGATATTTCTAATACAGAGCTTGCATAATTTTTATTAACGACTTCAAAGGTTTGTGATATTATCTCTGCTGCTTGTGTCGGTGAATTTCTAAGCAAATATGAAGCTTCTTTATGATGGGTTAAAAATTTAGTTATTAATTCAGGATTAATCTCAATGAGGTTTTCATGAAAAAAAATTCCATAACTAGGATTATATTCCCACAAATATTGTGGCTGTATAACCAAATGAGAATTTAAGACTGTTGAAGCAAATACTGCTAACGCTGGAGTTCCTACACCACCTTCTAGAATTCCCTTTTTCATATCAACAGCGATGAACTCCGCCTGTCCATAATATTTAACATCAATTTCTTCATGCAATTTATAAGTCTCTAAGTAATGACTTAATATAACTTCATGAATAGAACCTTTACTTGTAACTCCAATAGTTTTTCCTTTAAATTGAACAAGAACTTCATATAAACTGTTGTTTAATTGTTCGATACTTTTATACTTCATTTTCCCAATCATAACTGTACCTTCAACATGCCCTCCGGAGACACATTTAATAGGAACCCCCTTATCAATCCCGATGATAGCAGGAGGTAATCCCATATATCCAATATCTAATTCTCCATTATTAAAAGCCTCAACCATTGCTGGACCAGTCCCAAATAGAATCCAATTAATCTTATTGTCGAAAGATTTTTCCAAATTTTTAGATCCCATTAAAATATAATTGGTATGATATGCTGTTGACAAATGACCAATATTTATTTTTCGTTTTCTAATGAAAAACACCTAAAAATTTATATATTATTCGAAATATCCAAATTAATATTTAAATTTTATAATAAGAATTATTAATAGCTCAAATTACTATTGAAATATAGATGGAATACTTTTGTAATAAAAATATTTAAGAATGCTTATTATGTTTAATATAAAAATTTTATTTTTATCCCTATTAGAAGATATTGCTGGTACCAAGGAAATCACACTTTCTTTAGATAAAGATTCTACTATTAAAGACATATTGAAAAAACTTATAACAATGTATGGGAAAGATTTTGAATCAATTATTTTAAATAATCCAGAAACGCTGAATAAATATATTATTATAAGTTTAAATGGAAGAGATATTCGCTCACTTGAGTATATGAATATGAATTTACATAATGGAGATGAGCTCGCCTTTCTTCCTGCAATTGCGGGAGGTTAGACTTAGAAATTTCTAAAGGATGTTGAAAGATACTCTTTATATAAGATTTTAAATTTTCATTTAATGGAAGTTTCACGGAATATCGCTTATTATAGAATTCAAATTCTAATCTTTCTAATTCTTCAGAACGATTTCTTATTTGAGACTTGAGTTCTAAAAAAAATTATTATTTGTTCCAAACATTTACTTGGAAGAGCTCCATGTATATCTTCAATAGGAATACTAGAAATACTTAAAAGTGCTGAAGCAATTATACCAAACCTATATTGATCCGTACTGGATGCAAATAAAATAGTCTTACTCTCCAGTAAACCAATGATATTTTTATCCCAATTAAAACTTTGGATAACTGGATCTATTTGAGCAATAGCAACTACCTTCTTTACTAGATGTTTGTTTGCATTTAGGAAATCATAGATAATTCTCCCCCCCATCGAAAAACCTATAAATCCAAACATACTTTTTGGATTCATTTCTTCTATTACCTTATTCAATTGATTGAAATAATTTGTTCCTACTAAGTCGTCCTCAATAAGATGTGGATTTAATGCAATTAATCCCCAATCTTCATCTTGAAAGGCTTTAAAATAGGAGCCCATACTTGATTCATCTAATCTGCCTTGACTCAAAAGCGTATGAGACCAAACCCCGGCAATTTCGGGGTGTCCTGAGACAATTATAAAAATATGATTTTTTTTAAAGGCATTTGGGGTTGATATAAGATAATAACTTTGATTCTTACTTTCGTCGCTATACGTTTGTTTTACAACAATCCCTTTTTCAAAAAGATCCTTCTCAATTTTCTTTGCTATTTTTTCTACATTTAATATTTTACTTCACTTATCCTCTAATTCTCTTTTGTTTTATCTTTTTATACTATTTTACATGTTTAAGCCCGTTTTCAAGACTTTTAATTATTTTATCAACTGGTTCGATTCCAACAGAAATCCTCATCAAATAAAAATCAAAACCTAATTGTTCTAATTTTTCTTCAGAATCATTATAGTGAGCCATTATGACATAAGGTGATAGTAATGTCTTTTCTGAACCTAAACTTGGTCCTTTTAATATCGGATTTAAAACATTATCATAGAATTTTGATGCATTTTCAGCTGAAGACTCTTTAAGAGTAAAACTTAGTAGCCCACTGCCACCTGAAAGATACTTTTCAAAAAAGCCATAATTTGGATTATCTTTTAATGTTGGATAATAAACGTTCCCCACAGCCTTATGTTGAGATAAAAATTTCGCTACTTCTTCACTGTTTTGATTAATTTTTTTCATTCGTTGTTCAAATTTTCGAAGGTTTCGGTTAAGCGTTCGTTTATCAAAAGGATTCATGTCTAGATTTGTAAGATTATTAAATTCTCTTATATTATCACTAATTTCATCTGAATTGACAAAGATTACTCCTCCGATATGATTATTTTTCCCGTTTAAGAATTTTGTTGTACTATGAACAATTATATCAACCCCATAATCAAATGGATTAAAATTATAAGGTGTAGCAATAGTATTATCCACTATTACCTTGACACCTTTAGAATGAGCAATTTCTAAGATTTTTTCTATGTCAACTAATTCAATTAAAGGATTAGAAGGTATTTCAACAATAATACCGGCTGTACTTTCATCCACGGAATTCTCTAAATTTTCAATTATATCCTTTCTAATAAAAGATGTCTTAGATAAAGTATAATTCTCAGGCCACCTTTCAAGAATTCTAAGAGTATCAACATATAATGAACCTAATGCAATAAATTTAGGTCTTTTAATAGAAAACAGAGAATATATTGAGGTAAATATTGCTGCCATCCCCGTGGGATATAAAAAACAATGCTCTGTTTTACTTTTTTCTAATTCAGATAATCTCGATTTTAATCTTAGTGATAATTTATTAGAAGCCTTTGGAGAGATAATTTTATTTCTAACTAACTTTCTTGAACTAACATTGAATCCACAGTGCCTTCTCAGGGCGTTAAACATTAAATATCTAAAATCATAGATAAAAACAATTCCAATATCATTTTGTTTATCGTGTTGGATTAAAAGTTCAAATTTTTTTGATTTTTCGATATCAGATAATTCATTTCCATCTAATAATCCTATGTTTTTCTTTCCAATTCTATAATTTGGAAATTTTCCCTCTTTACTATTGAGAAAAAGTATTTCTGCTTCATCAATATTAGATTTTTTAATTAAACTTGGAAACTTTTCATTGAGAAAATTGTAAAATTTCAAGGGTAATCCATCATCAAAAAACATCATATTTTGATTTTTAAGGAAAAAATCTATAACAAAAAAGATAGCCACTTCATAGCTATGAAAACTGATTGCTCCCATAGCCTTAAATTGTCTTTTATAACTATTTTCAAGGATTTTTAGAACTGGATGAGTTACAAATCTGGGATATCCTTGATTAATAAATATTTTACCTTCTTCATAATCTATTAGATCTTTAAATTTAGGGAAAATGGCTGAAACTCCATGAACCCCACCAATCGGTTTTAGTATTTTTAATTTTGGTTGTTCCATCTTTAATTTACTCTTTTTTATCGATGTTATCTCTTAAAATAAAAATTGCCATCTTACAAAACAAATTTGGTAATAATTTTGATGATTTCTGAGGTAGAAATATTTTACTGCAAATTTTAATATTTCCAATCTTGCAGAGTTTTTGGAAAATCTTAATTGTGAGAAATTGTTGTTTTCCACTTGATCTATTTTTAGAAAACTCACCTTTCAGAAAGAAGGACATTCTATTCACCCAAAAAGCAGCGTTTTCAAAACTTATAATACACTTTTTTCCAACTCTTACCATTTCAAGTAGGAGGTAGAGAGGTCTTGATATGTCCTCTAAAGTGAGGCTTAAAATCACATAATCAAATGATTTGTCTTGGAAATCTTTAAGACCATCATTTAAATCCTCTTGAACAACGGAGAGCCCACGCTCCAGACATTTTTTTATTCGTTCTATCGAAATTTCAATACCCAATCCTGTAATTTTTTTTGCTTTTATTAATTCGTTTAATAAATGTCCATCTCCGCACCCTAAATCTAATACTTTACTTTGTGGTTCAATAATTTCAGATATAATTTGTAAGTCTTTTCTTTTTAGCAATATTTTTTCTCCTTTTAGAGATTTATATGTCAAAACTATTAAGAAAATTAAAAACTACATCTTTAAGATCTTGGCATTCTATTAAAAAAGAATCATGACCATAATCGATATCGATTTCTACGAAGCTAACTTCAATACCATTGGATTTTAATGATTTAACAATTTCTTTTGATTGAGTTGTTGGATATAACCAATCAGATGTAAATGAAATTATTAAACATTTCATTCCTTTTAGTTGGTTGAATGTTATATTTAAATTTTCACCCTTTATATCAAAATAATCAATTGCTTTAGTTATATATAAGTAAGAATTTGCATCGAATCGTTTTATAAAAGTGTCACTCTTATATTGTAGATAACTTTCAACTTCAAATTCTTTATCGAATTCAAATACAAACTTTGGATTGTCTTGTAAATTCCTACCGAATTTTTGTTTCATGGATTCTTCGCTTAAATATGTAATATGACCTATTTTTCTAGCTAATTGTAAACCCAAATTAGGGGGATATCCATTGTAATAATTTCCTTTATTCCAATTAGGATCCGAATAAATTGCATTTCTTTGAACTTCATTTAAAGCAATATTTAGAGTTGTTGCATAAGCTGCAGTGGCTATAGGGATAACAGATTGAGTTATTTCAGGATAACTAATCGCCCAGTCCAACGCTTGCATCCCACCCATACTTGCCCCAGTTACAGTTAATAAATTTTTTACTCCCAAATCATCAATTAAGAGCTTCATAGTTCGGACCATATCATGAATTGTTATAATTGGAAATTCAAGACGGTATTGTTTATGATTTTGTGGATTAATAGAGGATGGTCCAGTTGATCCATAACAGCTACCCAGAATATTTGCGCATATTATAAAATATTTTGAAGGATCAAAAGGTTTTTCTATACCAACCATCTCATCCCACCAACCACCAAGCTCACTGTTATCTTTATATACATGAGAACTCCCAGATAAAGCGTGAAAGATAATTATAGCATTTGATTTAGTATCATTTAACTGCCCATAAGTCTCATAAGCTAATTGAAATTTAGGTAAAATTTTCCCAGATTCAAGCTCAAAACTCTTATTGTATTTAAAATACTTTAAATTCGGTATTTTTTTTAATATATCTTCAAATAATTTAATCCACCAGTGAATATTTCTAGAAATTTTATTATTTGCCAAGTTAAATTTAAAAAAAAATATAAAAAAATTGTGATTTTATCGTATATGATGAAAATAAATCCCTCTAAGCTTCGAATAAATCTGTTGTAAGGTATCTTTCTCCAGTATCAGGCAAAAGAGCGACAATATTTTGGCTTTTTTTAAATCCGTTAGATGCTTCGTCTAATGCTGCCCACGCCGCTGCGCCTGAGGAAACACCTACAAATATCCCTTCCAGTTTTGCTAATTTTCTAGATGTTTCTACAGCGTCTTCGTAAGCTACCTTAATAATTTTATCGTATATCTTAGTATTGAGCACTTCTGGCACAAATCCCGCCCCAATTCCTTGAATTTTATGAGGTCCAGGATTTCCTCCTGATAATATAGGAGAATCTTTAGGTTCAACAGCGTAAACTTTAACGTGATTACCTATTTTTTTTTTAAGAACTTCTCCAACACCAGTTATGGTTCCCCCCGTTCCTATACCCGCCACAAATCCATCAATTTTTCCATCTAAATCATTAATTATTTCCTCTGCCGTAGTTTTCCGATGTATTTCCGGATTGGCTAAATTTCGAAACTGTTGAGGAATAAAAACTTTATTATCATCTTTTGCTAATTCTTCTGCTTTTTGAATAGTACCTTTCATCCCACCAGATGCGGGAGTTAAAACTAATTCTGCGCCATACGCTTTCAATATTTTCCTTCTTTCAATTGTCATGCTCTCTGGCATTGTAAGTATTAATTTGTAGCCTTTAACAGCACATACTAAAGCTAATCCAATACCAGTATTCCCTGAAGTAGGTTCTACAATTATAGTATTTTGATTGATTAGACCTGCCTCTTCTGCTACATCGATCATTGCCATACATATTCTATCTTTAACACTTGCACCTGGGTTAAAAGCTTCAACTTTTACATATATATTAGGTTTAATATCTTTAGTAATTCTATTTAATCTAATTAACGGTGTATTTCCAATTGTTTCAATAATATTATTGTATATCTTTCCCATTTCGTAATAGCCTCGATATAATATATTTTCTAATAAATTATTTAAATATATCAATATTAAGTAACTTGATACAGATACTATAGAAATATTTAAATATAAAATTTCTATTTTAACATTAATAAAATTATAACTATAACATAATAATAGTTGTTAATAAAATTAAGATTTTGAAATATATAAATTTAAGGTTTATAAAATAAATCTCATATATAAGAAAAGGTTCTTATAGTTAAATCTAAAATTAATCTTCAAAATGGGTATGAAGATGTTCTCTTAAGCCTAATGTATATTGGAATTATTTATATCCAATAGTCGCAGAAACTCAAGTTTAT
>SDBS01003098.1_pt1 | contig 16323 bp, 29 predicted proteins | sample 2277091 | NCBI WGS metagenome assembly SDBS01 (sample SAMN10404972, study PRJNA504765) | marine sediment metagenome | isolation source: marine sediment core GS10_PC15, 163 cmbsf | place: Arctic Ocean: Southern Knipovich Ridge | collected 2010 | reverse complement strand
CGCCAACACCTACCCCCAATGGAGACAATGGAAACAACGGCGAAATTATGACTCAGGCTGCACCTGCTCTCATCGGAGTAGCCATGATATTCGCTGTACTCAGATTAATATAGCCAACAGCAGAAGCCCGTTTCCCATAGCCAGGGGAACATCCATCTCCGATATCATCTGTCCATCCCCTGGACCCCCACCTGGAGGTGTACTGGGCTGGCCTCCTTGTCCGAAGAGACGCTGTCCATCCCGGTCATTAACCATGTGCTGAATTACCATGCTGGCGTAAGGATCAGTGCTTGAAGCCCAGAAATCGATCCACTTATTCCATACCGCTAGACTCCGCGCATGAGCCACGGAGGGAAGCGCGCCCTCAGAATGTGCGATAGCGATCTCATTGACTGCCTCGAAGAATCCGGGAGCATAGATATCCGTATCAGGAGGACCAGATGCGATCCAGGTCCAGTCAACATCGTAGCAGTGAACAGCGAGGGCTCCCTTGTTAGCCGTATCCGGACCCAAACGTATTCCGACGCTACAGCTTAGAAACAGAACGTTTCTACCGATAAGCTTCTCATTTCCGGTGCAGGTCCGCATCCATACGGCCTGATTCTGAAGAGTGAAAGTATCCGCATTTCCATGCCCCAGAAAGTAGCAGAAGATAGGGTCCTCCTCTTCGAGTATGGCGTCAGCATTCATCACGGTAGCCTGGGCTCCAGCCAGATCAGCTACGCGCATACGGGCTCTCATTGCTTCAGCTGCGAGGCCCATGTAATAGTGTCCATAGTCGGTTGCCGTGTCAAATTTTGGTCTTATGATTAGAGCTACGCCGGGGGTTGGCATTAGGCTTTTTGCATCCTTCTTGACATTTCGCCCAGGTATGATTGGTAGGACTTTAAGAGAGATAGGCCAATTGCGTCCCGCTGCCGGATGTGTGCTAGGGCATCCTGAACCGACAGGGATTCTCCGACCACTTTTCCCTGAGGGATAATGTAGGTGGTCGGGGTTTTCCCTGGTCCTCGCTCCATGCTCTTATAGTATCCTTCTACGAGAGACCAGTCCTGCTCAGGGGGATCTACCCCAATTACCGCTAGGGCGTTTATGACACCTTGAACGCTTTGTCCTCGCTGGAGCATTTCGAGGGCAATTCTCGGGGTGAGATATATGCCCTCAACTATGCCCATAGGTGAATTTGCCATAGCTGGGTTTTGAGCCAGAAAAGTTCTCAGTTTGTTTATCTTTTGTGGTACTGACATTATCTTCTACCTCGGTTACGGTAATCCACTCTTCGACTTCCTCCTCCAAATCCTGGTAGCACGATTATGGGCGCGCTAGGCCGTCTCATGAGGGATAATACGACTATCCCCGTGACTCCTAATGCTACCCACTTCCCGTATTTATTTATAATTTCTTCCCAATTAAAAGGTGTCTTAGGGTCCTCGGGAGGCTTTTCACTGTATTCCAGTATCAACCATACATCGAATAATACGGTAGATGTGAATCCAGGGAAAGATTCGAACTTTATGGTGATTGAAGCAGATTGCCCTACGAGACCCGTTAAAGGCACACTTCCACTTTTGGCCTCACCTTTAGTGAGACGCTCGGTGACAATATTCACTTCGTTGAAATCGATCTTTGCAACTTCAGCAATTGGTGTTCCCCCAATATATTGCACCGTGTAATCCAGTCTAGCTCCTTCAAGCAAAAGTGGAGAAATATCGATTATGGAATTAGTTCTCTTCTTCCATATATCCCAGCCCTCTGCTTTCAGCCTTACATTATCGAAAACGTGAACCCGTTTAACGACAGCGCCACCATTGGGAGGCTCATCACTGGCAACAGGAATAAAGAGATTTATCTGCTGATCATAGAACCATTTCCCAGCCTCTTCGTGCATAGCCCACAGCTTAATGTTGTAGGTGCCCTCACTGTTGAACCTGATATGTTTCTTAATCTCAATCATGTTACAGTTGGGAACGTCGCCAACTGAACTCGTTCGGACATAATTACCAGGAGAAATTTCGGTCTCTAATCCATTAGGGTCGATAAAGGTGAACGTACCGGGATTCCCACCGACATTCACCACTCCCCCCGCTATTATCCCAGGTTCACCCACATTATGAATAAGCATTCTTACAGGGTAAGAAACACCGACTCTAACAGGAGATACCGAAGGAGGAAACGTATATTCCTCTATCTTGGCTATTCCCGCGAAAGACCGGGGAACGGCCTCATTGAATGTTGACTCATACTGCCAGGGCGTTTCATAACTTGATAAAACGGACATTCTATCTTTCTCCTTTAATTTTACTATAAGCATAAATTATGCCGAGTCCAGCGAGAAACGCCAACCCTACAGTAATAAGCCCCTCAGCCCAAGGTTGAACAAGCGTTACGGGTTGTGCAGCTGCGGGTTGGACGGGTCCACTGACTTTCTTCCAGTATAGCTCCTCTTTTGGGATTGAGGGTTGCCCTCCAGACCTGGATAGGATTGTTTGATTGCCTGTTCCGGAGAGGTTCTGCCTCCAGGTGGTAAGCTGGGTTCCGTCTGCTCCGTAGAAGAGTTGGGGGAGAAGGGGGGCCGCGTAAAGTCCGTCAGGTCGCCTCTCGGTGACAACCCCCTGGAGGACTATATTCTGTTGTCCTGGAGTAGTGACGTAGGCTTGCATGGAAAATCCCTCATCCCAATCGAGAACGACCACTTGGATTCACAGTAAACTATATTAATCAACATTTTAAATTCTTGTATCGAGATTTGAGTTTGAAATCGTTCGACAATCGAACAGGGCATAAAGCAATAGATTAAATTATAAATCTCACTATATTATAATAAAATAAGAGAGATATCAATGAAGGCCACGGCAGAACAAGACACAGGCGACATTCAATACACGAAGCCAGATATGGCGAAAAAGGACAGGAAATTTGACGACGAACGATTCTTCTGTATCTATTACCACGACCTAGAATGCCCTGTCCAGAAAAGGCTCAAAGAATTCTCCCTGATAGACAGCCTCCAACCCCTCAAAGACGACGATAACAACGTACTAGCCAAGGCCATGAAAGGCTTCATGAAAGCCTCCACATTCAGACTAACGGCTCTAGCCAGCTTCTGCTCCTCATGCCCCCACATGCGAAAGAGAGCATACCAACCAACAGAAACTGAGAAAATTCATGAGGCGATTATGTTACGCGCAAAACCAGTTCCCCTACGTGCGGGGGTATTGAGGCTGAATAATGAATGATTTGCCACTGAATCAGGTCATATGCGGTGATTGTCGGGAGGTAATGAAGACCTTCCCTGATGATTGCATAGATTTAGTGGTAACAAGCCCACCTTACTGGGGACTCAGAGATTACGGACCAGAGACGGTGCAAGTATGGGGGGGCCTCCCCAATTGCGATCACGAATGGGGAGAGTCATTGCCCGTCACTTCACCGAGCAATACAAACATAGGGTTCGAAAAGAGATCAAGAGAGAACTTTCGGGGAGGTGGTCATAAGCCCAATGCAATTGCTAAAAAACACCGCCCCTCTGATGCAGGGAAATTCTGCTCCCAATGTGGAGCATGGTTCGGTGGTCTCGGTCTCGAACCCCATCCTCAAATGTTCATAGATCACCTTGTAGAGATATGCCGGGAAATCAGACGTGTTCTGAAGCCCACAGGCACATTCTGGTGCAATCTAGGAGACAGCTATTATGGGAGTCACGCAGGGAAAATCCCGCAAGCTAAAAACCCGAATGTTAAGATACCTGAGCCTCCCTCCGGCAAAGCTGATGGAAACTGGCTTCAGCCTAAGCAGAAACTCATGATGCCCAGCCGCGTCGCTATCGCTCTTCAAAATGATGGCTGGATACTTCGATCAGACATCATCTGGCATAAGCCAAACCATATGCCCAGCAGCGTGAAGGATAGGCTAACCACCGCCTATGAGCACGTATTCCTATTAGTCAAAGCAAGACACTATTATTTTGACCTGGACTCGATAAGGAAGCCCTTCTCAAAGGGAACTTTTCTCAGGATTAGACAGCCAAACATTCAGAATCAACCAGGGGGACCGAAGACATTAGCTCTCAGAGGAGAAAGCCCCGATTCAGGAAACGCCAGTAGACCCATCGACATGGCCCAGGAACTATCCCGTAAAATAGCTGAAGGCAAAATAACAGGTAAAAACCCTGGGGATGTCTGGAGTATACCCACCCACCCCTTCCCAGCAGCCCATTTCGCCACATTCCCGCCAACACTCATCGAACCCATCATAAAAGCTGGAAGCCCTCGCTGGATATGTTCTAAATGCGGAAAACCACGAGTAAGAATCACTGAGCCCACACCCGCTTATGCTAAGAAACTAGGTAAATCGGTTCACAATCACAAAGACGATCTCAAGAGAGGAATGCGATATGACAATGTGATTAATGCAGAATACGTGACAACGGGCTACACTGACTGTAGTTGCGGAGAAGGATGGAATCCTGGCGTAATCTTAGATCCGTTCTGTGGGAGCGGTACAGCCCTCCGCGTAGCGCGTCGCTTAGGAAGACGTTTCATTGGGATAGATATTGTCCCGGAATACGTGGAAATGTCGAATCGAAGGATACGGGCTGAGAAATATTCCAGTCCACCCGAGGGGGTTCCTTCGCTAGTAGAGCTTTTTGAGGCTAAGAAATGAAGTGCCCAAAATGCGGGAGTCGGGATAACTCTCGGAAGACGAGCAACATCGACTATCTCTGGGTTTATAGGTGTGTTTGTGGGTATCGGTGGTTCAAATCCAAGGCCGAGGCCCCAGGGATAAGGGAGGCTGAGAGATGAAGGTTGTTGTAGGCGTAGATCGGTTGACTATTGAACCGGAGACGGATGCTGATAGGGTTTTACTCATTTATTGGCGGGAGAGGGAGGGCCAAAAAGTCTCGGTTGAATGGGACGAGTACCAGGACCTCAAAAAAGGACACAGTAAGGACTTTCTGTGCCTTTACGTGAATTTCGACTTAATCACGGAGAAGAATAAATGACATCATACGCGCCAGTGGAAGGGGAGGAATCATAGTCGTGATGGAGCCATGAAATCCTATGACGAGGGTGCAAACCCCTCCCCCATCCACCCTAATAATTCTATCCGTGAAATGTTGTCAGAAATAGACCCGAACATGATTATCTTCGATGGTCTTGATGAATCGATAATAGGCTGGGCATACGATTGGCATAGCCAAAACTATGTAGTCGTTTATGATTACAATAAGATGGTTAGGAAGATGATGGATCAAAATAGATGGACCTATGAGGATGCCAGAGACTATGTCGATTTCAACATCGTAGGCGCATACCTGGGAGAGCAAACTCCCATAGTTATGTACGAGTTAAAACCGAGAAAAAAAAGTGAGTGAAATGAGAAGAGCATCGTTTGAGTTTTTTGCTAAGGATCTGCGGGCGAAGGGGGTATCAAATAAGAGGATTAGGGATATTCTCCAGATACTGATTGACCGGGGATACTGTGAAGGCAACGACGAGAAGGGATACATACTGACTGAGAAGGGTGTAAACGAGGTAGAGAAGATGATTTACGGGAAACTTGGGGTAGTCTGAACCTGGGCTAATCCTTCCTTATGAATAGCGATTTGCACTCTCCCTCTGTAGGATAGCGTTCTACGACAACCCACCCAGGCACCTCTAAGCCGCAAGCCTCCCGGAGATATTCTGGAATAACCAGGCGGCCTCGTTCATCCATCCATACTGTCTGCCTGGGCAGCTTCTGTATCTTCTTAGGCATGTAAATCAATCCCATTAATGGGAATATCGATATAACCCTTTTGGTCCTCGCAGACCCTCAGTAGACCCCCGAAATCACATAATTTGCGCGCGTATCAGACACCTCCTGTTCGACAATCGAACACTATTTCATATAAAATATTAAATAAAAGGATATATCAGTTGATATTTTCATTGAAAAGAAATTATGGAAAAGCCTGAATCTACAGATTCTAAAAATTAAAGAGTTCTCTCTTAGTTTTAGCGAGTTTTGATTTAAATAATATTCTCTTTAGCTTAGGAATAGAGAAAATGGTGAAAGTCACCAACATACATCAATCAATACATTGATTAATAAATTAAGCAATTAATAATTCGGTTCAAAATGAGTAAAGGATGGTCGGGACTTACGATAAAGTCCCAAACCAAAGATAGGTTGACTGAACTCCAGACGGACTTGAGGGATGAACTCGGAGAGAAAGGTGTACGCCCAAGCTATAGCGACGTGATCGAGCATCTCCTAAAAATCTATGAGGCTAACAGGAGGACATGAGGGATGAACTTTAAGAAGATATTCGTAACCATCGAGGGACTCCCTCCGGGGCTGTTGATGAACAGGTTCAGTATTGAAAAATACAAAGATTCGAGAAAAGGTTTGAAGCCTCGCCAATATGATCCAGAGGTGGAAGCCAGGAACTCAGCATATATGGCGGAAATCGACGGGAAGATGCAGCTGTACGTTCCCGCGTTCAACGTATACACCATGATCCTGAAGTCAAGCGGAAGACGCAAGATAGGAAAAGCCAGTGCGAGAGGTATGTTGGCTGGACTCATGAAAATCCTGCCTGATAAGATACCCCTGGGCACCGACAAATACGAGATCGATGAGCGTCGGGTGGTTATCGGGAGAGCAAGTATAATCAGGTATCGCGCAAAGCTCCCGGAATGGAAGCTGGACTTCGAGATAATGTACGAATCTGACATAGTGGCAAACCCCTACATCATCAAGGAAATACTTGAAGAGGCGGGATATCGCATGGGATTGCTAGACTACCGCCCACAGCATCTAGGACCCTTCGGCACCTTCATGGTAACGAGGTTCGAGGTTGAGGGAGAGGAAACGGAAACTCTCAGTCAAGACACTGCACAGCAAGTTCAGGCACTGTCGGATCAGGCAACACCTATAGTGGAAAGTCACAGTGACGAATCATGAGTGAGAGAATATTCTCCCTGACTGAGCTAACCCTCCCCGTGGACGTATACCCGCGCGTCCGGGGTGAACCCTGGTGGGCCAATGTACACGTCTATGCCGAAGAGATGAAGGCTGGGGCTCAGTTTCCACCTATTCTCGTGGGTGGTATTGATGATCAACTTATCATCGTTGATGGGGTCCATCGCTACCTAGCAACCAAGAAACTCGGCAAAGAGGTAATCCCAGGCATATTCAAGAAATATGAGAGCATGACTGATCTACTCATTGACGCTGTTGCTGCTAACAATCATCACGGCATACGGTATACTCCTCAGGATAAGGCGCATATCGCAGACCTTCTCATGAAGCACGGCCTAGAGCCTCAGAGGATATCTGAACTCGTTCGCATACCCGTTGAGAAACTGGGAAACTTCACTTTGAGAAATATCAAGGGATCGATGGGGCTGAAGACGCTTAAGGGTCCCCTTATGCGTCTCGTAAGACAGGGCAAGATCACCGAGGCAGAAGCATACAAGGTATCTCAGGGGAGGTTCTCAACTATGACTATTGACGATGTTATAGTTCAGCTGATAAACTACATGGAGTTCGGAGTGTATCCCTGGGGGGATGCGAAGTACATGGGTTATGCGAACAGAATCCGTGATTTGATTCAACCCCATATTGATCCTCCAGCTTAGATTATTGTTCTCGGCCTTGCAGGGCATTGTCGGGTCGGGTCTGCCATTGTCGGGCGAGGCGCTGTCTGGTGCGGTGAGGAAAGGGGTTTCGCGGTCTGGCGACGTACTGTCTTGTGCAGTCAGGCGAGGCTTTGTCTGGCGATGCTATGTCTGGCATGGATCGGTAAGGAAAGGAGATTCACGGCTGGGTCAGGCAAAGCACTGTTCGGTGATGTCTTGTATTGTAGGGTACGGCAACGCGAGGAAAGGAGATTCGCGGTATTGCAGTGTAGGGTTTCGTGTGGTTCTGCAAGGTTAAGTCTGGTCTGGCAATGTACGGTTATGCGGGGCAACGCGAGGAAAGGAGCTTCAAGGCTAAGTCCGGCAACGTGAGGCATTGCACTGTTGGGTGATGTCTTGTATGTTACGGCGATGTTAGGAATGGCAATGCGAGGAAAGGATTTTCGCGGCGATGCTAGGCTGGGTCGGGTTTGGTCGGGCATGGCGAAGCATTGTGTGGTCTGGCAGGGTGAGGAAAGGAAAGGAGATTTGCGGTTTAGCAGGGCACTGTAAGGCGGTGTGTGGCATGGCTGGGTGAGGCGAGGAAAGGAGATTCGCGGCATGGCGGTGTGGGGCAAAGTCTGGTGGGGTGTAGTGCCGTAATGCAAGCTGAGGAAAGGAGCTTCGGGGTAGGGCTAGGTGCTGTATTGCGGGGCTAGGTGTGATAATGTGAAGCTTGGTAATGTGGTGTCTGGTGATGTGTGGCAACGCGAGGAAAGGAGATTCGCGGTCAGGCACGTTCGGGTGCTGTAAGGTAAAGTCGGGCGCGAGGCGGCGTGGTGAGTCAAGGTTACGAAAGGAGATTCGTGGCGTGGATTGGTCAAGTTGGGTCTTGTAAGGTCTTGTTGGGCGGTGTCTGGCAAGGTTGTGTTCTGCTCGGTAAGGAGAGGAAAGGAGACTTACGGCTGGGCACAGTATGGCAAGTAAAGGCACGGTACAGCCGAGCAAGGTATGGAAAGGAAAGGAGCTTCATGGTAATGCAAGGTTAAGTCAGGCGCGGCATGGTTTGGTGCAGGCGCTGCAAGGAGAGGTGAGCGCGCGCAGCTGAGGAAAAGGCTAAAATGCGTGCATTTCCTAAGTTGACATAGATCAATAGATGTCATTCCAAAAGGCGCAGATGGACGCGATTAAGGCCCTGGATAAACTGTTCGAGGCAGGGGGATACATGGAGAAAGCGCAGGTCTGCAAGGCTGTTAATGCGCTACATAACAAGGTATTTTCTTTGAGCTATGAAGACGTTTACAGGCGCTCGAACGCTTTACGGGAAAAGTGCAAGTTGTTGAAGTAGAGTCGCTTAACGTCTACTCTTCACTCGTTTCTCAAAGTCTCTGTCTTTCTTCCTCAAGTTGGACAGTAGATTAGACGGCATTTTCTTGAATCCGGCAGTTTCAAGCATTAAGTTTGTTGTCTTGATAAAGCCCTCTTCAAGCTTCTTTCCTCTCTTTGTCATTGGAAAGAATTTCTTCGTCGTGGGATTATATCTGGGAGCAACCTTGTTATGAATGCACATTCTGATACCGAACGCGGTGTTTCCAGTTACGTTTCGACCTGCCTTTATCTCCTTGGCAATAGCGCCGCAGCCAGCTTCTTTGAAGATCTGGGCGAGGGAGTCCTGGGCCTGTCTCTTTAGGGATTTATCCAGTTTCCTCTCAATACGGCCTAAAGCCCGTTCCTCAGCTTTACTCAAACTCATTTAATTCACCAGTGCTTGAACCGTGACCTGTCTTTCGCCAGCTTCCTATTCTTGATGAAATACCTCTTCTCATCAGGCATAATCTGAGTACCCCCTCCCAGACCCGTGGGGATCCTGAAGGTCTTCAGGCACTTTTTCTCTGTTGGAGTAAACCTTCCGAACTTGTCCTTGCTCCCGTCGATATGAACCCAGAGACGTGCGGTACCCTTCCCCATTTTCACAGAGACTGTAGGGCATCTGGCTTTGATGATCTTCCGAATCTTCGCAGTCTCCCTACGTGCGCTCATTATCCGCGCCCCCGTTGCTGTAGTGAAATGTGTCTTCCTGTGTGTACGCGCTTGCCTTTGATGTTGCACGAGCAATTGTATCCAATGCTCTGTTTTCCCAGCGTCACTACTTCATCGCACCAACAATGAGAAGCAGGAGGAGTGCTTTTCTTCTTCGGCATGGCTTATCCAATTTAAAATATTGAAGCATGTACAATTAGATTTTTCTATAAACATTGACAGGAAAAGGAACAGGCTAACTATTATTCCCTAATCTTGGGTTTGCAGGTGGCATCTCTCGATGTCTTCCCTGAACTGGGTTAAAGCTCTGGGCATCTTCTCGTTGGCCCGGAGAGCGCACCACTCCTTGTTGTATTTGGGGTGGGACCTTGGGTAATGGATGTCATACCAGACACTGCCAGCCTTTCGTGCCTCTCTGCTTAGGAACCTTAGCTGCGCCGGAGTGGGTAGGTTAACTGGGCTGGCCCCGAAGTTGAATGAGTTATCTCTACCAAAGCCTCCACGATAAAGTCTCATAGCTCCAGTTTCATCCATGAACTTGTTTATGCTACTCAGCCTCTCCCCTTTAGGGTTCACACACTTTCGGATTACCTGGTGGGCAATATAGGGTCCTCCGAGGTCGAGCATCTTTCCGCTGGGGAGTAGGTAGGCTCCTCGGGCTCGGTCTTTGGTGGTGCTGAACATCTCAGTACACCGCTCTAGAAGGCTCATTTTACTTGCCATTTATTCCCCACATTTTGTGAAATAAACGCATCTGCTCTTGCTTCCTTTACCCCGTTTAGATTGTAATCCAAGGTCTTTGCGTAAGTCTTTTTCAGTTATTTTTGCTAGAGTAAGGCTTCGATAGCATCCATATAAATGCCATTTGTTTTTAGCCGTTATCTTTCTCTCCTTTTTCCTCCGAACTCGCAGAGGTCCATCCCCAGTTCTGTCATGGCCCCCAGGCTCTCCAGGATATTTGCAGCCTTCCTGTAGTTATTCGAATTCACTGCCTCTATGAATTCCTGCATCTCCTTCTCCTGGACACGGTCAAGGGTCTGGCAGAACTGAGATCTAACGCTCATAAGAGCACCTTCTTGATCAGACTGAGGAGAGGATACCTGGGCTTCGAGACATAGATCAATGTGGCCCCAATTGCTATCGGCAATCCATAGGTAACGAGCTTGCTGACATGTTGCCGATCTAACATTCGGAAGGTCAGATAGCCGAGAACCGTTTGAGCCAGGGAAACCATATCTAATAATTCAATTAAATAGAGCAATTTAGAGTTTGCGATAACAGCATCTATTGCTCGAACAGCTTCTTCACAGTCTCCGCTTGCTGGGTAGCAGCGAATTGCAGATAATGGGCAGTGGTATTCATGCTGGCGTGCCCTACTCTCTGTTGAAGGGTCCTGAGCCCCTCCATTGTCTGGTTCTCTCTCACCCAGGCCACACAATGAGAATGTCTGAAATGGTGCGGGTGAAACTTCTTCGAGCCCACCCTGGGGAACCCTGCACGTACACCCGCCTCATAGACAATCTGCTGCACACGCCTATCCGTAATGCTGAAGAGCTTACCCTCCTTGACACCGTAAACCTGCATATACTCCTCGATTAAGTCCAGGGTATTCTTATCCACAGGGACAATACGTTGATACCGCCTCGACTGCTTCCGCTTCAACGTCCACATATACAGCATCTTCTCACCCCAATTAACGTCCTCCACCTTCAGCAAGAGCATCTCATTGAGCCTGCACCCTGTAGCCCAAAGAATCCTCATAAGAAGCCTATCCCTCAGATTCCTTGCCTTGCTTATGATGGTTCTAATGTCCTCTGGGGCAAGGAAACCCTTCGCATCGGACATCGGAGAGAGGCTAAAACCGCTCATTTTCCTGTAATTATTTAAAATAAGGCTCTGTTTAAAAGAGATTTCGCTTTAGGGTATATTACGAAACCCCTACAGGTACACAAAACACATAATGTGTTTTAGCAACCAGGGCACCTGAACGCCCAGGAGAGAAACACTTGCACAGTAAAATCTAGGGAGGATCAAGGAGGATCATCCTCATGTTTTCTGAGGATCAAGCCTAGCCTATAATTACGGTCTTTTCACGCTCTCGGGGAGCCATGGATAGCCATGGTCAGGGATTGGCTTTGATCAGGGTTTTTAAATAAAGCCTCTTGTCAGTCATCAATGAAGAAGTGGTTGTATGCCGAGATATGATGTGATCGTAACGACAAGAGGTGGTTTGGGTGGGAACTGGTCTCATACTTCGGGATATCCATCAAAAGAAAGGGCAAAGATAGCAGCCACCGCCGAAAGAAAACGCTGCAAGGCATCTATAGCTAGACTGAAGAAACGCCACATTCGCTTCACATGCAAGGTAAAAGTAGAAAAAGCCAAAGGATATCGTCAGTGGTAGAGAAGAGCGCCTTTGACTTTACAACTCATTTCTTTACCTACTCGTGCGCGTGCCTGGGTAGCTCAATGCTCCAGAGTCTACCCTTTTGCCTCTTTGTTACTGGGAACGGCATCATCTTCCAGAAGGGTACCGCCTGAGGCTCAGGGTGTCCCTCGATTGTCCGGCAACCCTTCGCATACATATTGAAGAACTCTGAGGTTAGGGCCTGAGTGCCGAATCCCTTGAACTGGGGGGTCGCTGCAATGCCTTCGATGAAGCAGACATCTGGAGGGGAGTCGATCCTGGGTTGCTGTATCCAGGATATCTCCACTTTTCCTGCTGCTTCAGGTTTCTTGTTTTTTGTCAGATTGCAGTTGTATGTGACTCCATGATGGTTAGGATCATCCATTAAGATAGTCCTATTGACTACTCTGCACTTTACCTCAGACGACATTATTATCGTGCTCGAACGCGCGGGGAACCCTGGATTACCAATCGAGAGGGTCCCTAGGTTCGTAAGGGTCTATTGGGGGTCTAGCAGATATGAAGCCGGGGGGTCTCCGCTTTTTTGGCCGTGATTCGAGGTATTTCTTGAGTTTCTTGGCTTTCGCTTTGTCTTTGTCGTAGCCCCCGATATTCCACTGTTCAGAGAAATCCACGTCCATATCTTTCCAATCATAGACGGTTAAATACGAGCCGTCCACAGGGACAATCCACCTCCGTTTTACTTGCCAAGCTTGAATTTCTCCATCTTCCTTTGTGCATGTTGGTGGACCCAGGATATCGATCATATCATCGAGGGATAGGCGATATGCGTGATCCTGTAAAGTTGTCAAGTATGTTTTTTCCCGGTTTTTTACGGTGCATTTCCGCAATGCCTTATACTTCTTTGGCATTCGTATTCAATTAATTCAATAGATTTGACATATTTGAGATTATTGATTGTTTCACTGTGGAGTGATCATTAGCCTTCAGGCTCTTTCCAGGACCGCCTTGAGAGCGCAGCGACGGATATTCAGATCGGGAGGACAGTTCGCGTGAATATGCAGGGCACGGGCACCTGGGGTGTCTTTATGAGGGTGATTCCACACTTCCTCGCAGCCACATCTCAATATCTTATCCTGAAACGCCTCTAGTACCTTCTCGTTTCTCAAGGGCAACTCTTTACGAGGGATGTCAAAGTGCATTGAGCCATCAGAATACAGGGTGGCGTTGCCATAGCTTCCGGTGTAGAGCCGCCTGTTTGCTATACCCACATGGCAGACTCCTCCCTGGTAATTAGGGTCCGGACTCACAGAGTAGTCAGGGTGCGCTACTTTCTGGACTAACCTGGAGAATCTCCAGCACGCAATCTGGGAAACCATTAGTTACCCTTCTTACTGCGAGCGCGGGGAGGACACCTTACATATTTCCGGACTTCGACGGTTTTCCTCCGGCAGGCTCCTGGTCTAGAGGGAGCCCGCCGGGGGGTGGCCTCGCATTCATCCAGTTTCTTGGTGAGACGTGTAGCTCTCCGGGAGTCCCTCTCCAGGGCTTTTATCTTGTATTTCTTCAGTATCGTGTAGCTGTAAGGATCAGCCTCCTCCTGGAGCCCCTCAATAACAGCCTCTTCAAGTTGCCTTGCTGGAAAATCTGGGTCCTGCTCTTCCCAGATATATTGGGGGTACTGGGACTCAATGTTAGACTGATTCTCCCCATACGTCAGGGACTCATCGACCTCAGCCCTAAAGTCAATGGCCCCGCAATCATCCACATTGAGCCTACAGAACCTATCCTCAAGCTTCTGGATTTGTAGAACCGTAGGGAGTCTACGTGCCATGGACTTTCACAAATATATGTACGAAGCCTTTTTTTAATTAATTGATCGATACTTATTCACATGTCCGGTGAGATTCATCAGCTGGCGTGCCCATTCTGTGGATTCAATCGACCTATTGGTTCCGGTTTCAGCCTCAGATCAATGCACATTGACCCCTCCGAATATGGCGTAATAACCATTAGAAGCGTTGGCCCTGGTCCAGGAAGAGGGCATAAAGGTGAACGAGGGGAAGGCTTCAGGACCATTGGACGGCTGAATATCAGAGAGGCCCTGGAGGATCCCGAGTTCAGCGACCTCGCAGAACAGGTCAGGAGCAGGTTCATAACGATTATCAGAAGCTACATTCGAACTGGCGTTATATCCATGGAAGAAATCGGGTCAACTTAGACGTACCTCATCGATGGTGTCACGTTCCTGGGCTCGAAACCATTCAAGACGCTCAGTTCCGCGCTCTGTAAGAGCGTAAATCTTATTCTTCCGGTGAACGCCACTCCGAGAAAGTAGTCCCATCCGATGATATCGGATCATTGCCATAGCGATCCCTGTGTAATCTCGGTCTAGGCTAGTGCTCACATTCATTATTGTGGCCTTTCCCAGGATTTCTATCTCATTAAGGACCATGATTTTAAGTTCATTGAATCCTAGTCTCAGATCATTTTCCTCCTGATTTTATGATGTAAATGAGGTTTCTAGTAATGTCCAATGTTTATCGGTTATAACACCTTGCATAGTGAAATCATGTAAATGTACGCCCTCATTTCTGTTTATCGTTGAGTAACGCCTCAATTTCCTTATCATTAAGTTTCCTATCACCCATGAAGATTGTAGGCACGTATTCCAGGTTCTCGCAGACTTTGGTTTTGCAGTCCTCAATATTTACCTCGGAATAGTTCCAGCCTTTTCTCTTAGCGATTTCTTTGAGCAGTGGCTTAATCTCTATGCAGCCCCCGCACATAGGGTGATAGTAGAGAGTGACCTTTTCAGCCATGGTATTTAAAAAAATAGGGGAAGTGGATAAAAAACTATGCCTTTCGCCCAGGTGAGGAGCAACGTTTTCCAGTGAACCTGTATCCCTTTGAGGTTCGGCAGTAGGTTCTTCGGTTCTTGGCGCAGGCGCATTCTCCAACTCTTAGCTTCATATTTTCACCTTATCGAATTGAACATTTTTTGCCTCATTAATCCTAAGCGCTTTCCTTTCTTCGGTATAGAGATTCCAACCACATCCGCTTGAACTTCTCTTCCATCGATAAAACCAACGCAATCGAATCCAATATATTGCTGTTTAAACGGGCGGTTAGCAGGGAGTTTAGCCAGACTTCCTGATTTGCATCTCCAGGCTTTCATAACTGCGGGTTCTCGGGGCATTAATCCCTCATCTCTTTTTCCGACGCGCTGCTCTCAATTTCTTACGCTGCGCGTTTATCCTGGCATGATGCCGCGTTATTTTGGCTATGTCCGTGGTCCTCTTGATCTCCTTGGAGACATTATTCCTTCTTTTGAGAAGGTCTCTGCATTTTTTAGTTGAAGTCCGACCACTTGATTTGCATTTCTGGACATCCCGAAACACGGCCCCAGCTTCTTTTTGGAGCCTATCTATGCGGTCCTCGATCTGATTGACGCTCATTGCCCAAAGCGTTTTACTGCTTGCCTTCCGAACCATCCATTTTCAACTCTAAGGTTTTTCATTCGCATAGACTATGGTGGGTTTTGCTCGGGTGTATCCCATGAAAGAGCATCTGAAATATCCTTTGAACCCTTCTTTTTTTAATGTATCTCGCGCCTGATCGGGCTTTGTCGCCATAACCACAGCTAATCTGCCTGCGTCGTTGCTGCATCCATAGAAGCCAAGTTGTCTGCCCCGATAAGTCGGAATTTTCGCCATCTATTTTCCTCCAGTTTGACAGAGTCCAAACTTGGCATATTTTCCAGTCTTCGTGGATCGGCAGCGCGAGCCCGTCTTATCCAGCTGATATCCTTTAGCCATTTTCATCTCCTTGATTTTTTCATATATGATTGAGCGAAAGAAATCGCCCGAATCGGAGAGGAAAGAACTTTTAGGGGCTCAGAAACGGTACATTTCCTCAAGTCTGGAGTACACGATACGCGAACTGTTTTACCTGTTAATTTCCCGTTTTTAACTTCTGACCATTCAACGATATAACTGCCTAATCTTGTTCTCATCCACCCTCCAGGAGTTTTCGGGTTCAGTTGATCAATATTTCGTTTAGCCATTCAGAGAAACTCCTATCTGTACTTTTTACAGACGCGAACGCGCTTCTTCCCAAAGCTACCGTAGCGATTTACAATACGACGTTTCTTGTATCCGAATCGCCTGCATATGCGGGCCATTACGGGTACCGTCCACGTCTAGTGCTTTCGGAAGTAGGCCCTGCGACACGAGTGAAAGGCTCGACCTTTCTTGCCCTTGCAGGCGCGGGAGGCTCTCCCGGCTTTCTTACCTGCTCTCCGGGCTTTGG
>SDBS01003096.1_pt1 | contig 16325 bp, 13 predicted proteins | sample 2277091 | NCBI WGS metagenome assembly SDBS01 (sample SAMN10404972, study PRJNA504765) | marine sediment metagenome | isolation source: marine sediment core GS10_PC15, 163 cmbsf | place: Arctic Ocean: Southern Knipovich Ridge | collected 2010 | reverse complement strand
TACTGAAATGTATGGCCGAATATGTTCATCAAACTGTTTTTCTGTTAGACTTGTGGGTATCGTGCTCATGGTTGAACTCCTTTTTGAGTTGGATAAACAACCATGATGCACGATTTGTTCTAGGTTTTATAAGGTTCAATTACTTCTATCAGTATTCTACTTATTGATCTAACCCTGATAAATAAAGATTTCTATACAATTAATGTATGGGACATGAACTTTGGTTTGATATTGAGCGGATTCCGATAAATGTTTTATTCTAATAAATAGAAGCTAATTTATAAGATATAAACATTCAGATTGTGTTCCGGATTTGGGTAGAATGCAATTATCGCATAGGTCAGGATTCAGGGTTATTCCTTCAGTGTAGTGTAAATTGTTTATTATTCTTAATTTGCGTTTGTTTTGTTCATAAGTAAATACTAAGGCTTGATTAAATGGCACTATCTCTTTTGTCCAACTATTTTCTATTCCAATTTCGTTGATATGCAGATTATCTATGTCACTGAATGTAACATATCCATTAATGTCGTCGTGCCCGTATAACAATGATAAAGCCGCCTTCATTCCCCAAGGACCGCCTGTAAAAGGAAATGATCCTCTCGAATTCTCCTTTATCGCGTAATTAGGAATGACAATAAATACAGTTGTTCCTGGTTTTAAATCTGGAGCGGTTGACAACAATTGTTTCCAGATTGATTTTTGATGTTCCCATCCTACAAGTGTTTCCTTTTGTGAAACAATATGACTATTTAAAGCTAATAATATCAATGATGTTGCGATAAGTGTGTACGCTATATTCGCTGTTTTTGGTTTGAATTTAAAAAAATACATAATTAAGCATAATGATGTCGCTAAAAATATTGAAGCACCTAAGGATGGTATTACATTAAATCTACTACCATATGCGGATAAATTTGGAGAACCCGTAAAAATTACAGGAAAATATCCAACCCCAAGAAGTAGTAATCCATAAATTGAAATCTCAATGATTCTATCAAGTCTCATTGGAATCAAAAACTCATATTTATTAATTGGGATAGTCTTTCTTTTATATGCTATGAATACGAAAATCAATAATAATGTGATTGTTATTAAGACCAAGGGAATTCGCCATCCTATTTTGTGATATGGAAAAATATATTGAATTGAACCTGTCCAACCCCATTGTAAGCTGGTACGATATCCACTAATAAGACGATTAATAATTTCCGTGGGGGAAAAAACTAATGATTCGGTAGAATGTCCAAATGCAGAACCTACAATTAATTGATTCTGCCATCTCCCCATTGAATATACACCTGCAATGATAATTGGAATGACTAAACCCATCTTTATTACTATATTTTTGTGTTTAAAAATACTTTGGATTAGGAGAATTCCAGAAATCAATATTATTACCCCAACAAAAGCTTCATATAAAAACATGACCATTAATAATGAGCCTGTTGAAATGGCAAGAAAAAACAAATTCCCGGTTTTTAAGTATTTAATCAGACTTATACAACCCAGTATGAATAGAATCAATGCGAGTTTAAGAGATCCAGATTCAATGTTTACATGCATATATCCTGTAGGATATACAAGGAAAAGCAATGTAATAGTTAAGTTATATAAACACCATTTTGGAAAAACATAGTTAAGTAAATAGTAAAGCAACAAAGCGGATACAATGATTAGCACCAATGAAACAGTATGAAAACCAGCAATATTAATACCTAATGCTTTATATAGTATTAAATAATAGCAAGACATTAATGGTCGCATAAAAATGTAATCGGTTCTGTGACATTGCAAAAGACCATTCTTCATAGCATTTATTAACCCCCATTCGTCTCCAAATAAAGATTGAGAGAATCCTGAAACTCCATGCGCTAATATACCAAGCGCAATTATCAAACTTATGGCAGCTATATGTTTATATTTTCCCATATAGATTAAAGAGTGCCAATGAATGTTTTTTTTTTAGCTGAACTTTCCTCAGTTACTCGTCTAAAGGATTTACTCTATGACGAAATTGCCAAAAAAAATTGATGGCGGTCATTACTACTGTTAGATCCTTTTCAAAAAACCCCCTGAGGTTTGTTCAAGTATCTAAAAAATTCATAGATGTGATAACTCTGGAGCCAAGATTTATGCAGCAAACCCTGCCCCTCACTGGAGTTTGACTACGGGTTGGCATCCGCTTTGTTAAACGCGGATACCATAAGCCGTCAAAGTTTTATAAGCCATATTCTCCCATGTGAATTTCCTGGCTTGTTCAAAAGCAGCCTGTCCCATCTCATATAAATCCAGGGACATACAATGAGTCAGAGCTTTATAAAGTCCTTCTGGATCGCCAGGGTCGTAAAGCACACCCGCTGATGGGGGCACATATTCTGGGATGCATCCCATTGCTGGAGTCACCACTGGACGGGCAAACGACATTGACAGCATTACTGAACTAGAAGTAAGGATATAGCTAAAAGGCAGGACCACTAAGTCTGATGCGTTCATATAAATCTGGATTTCATCCTCTGGTATTCTGCGACCGTGAATTTGAATTCTGGCGTCAGATTTTGAAAGCTCCAGTATTTGATGGTAGTAATCCAGGCGTTCGTTGGGTTGCCCGGCTATAATGAGCTTAATGTTTTCGCCTTTGATCCTTTGGAAAGCGGCAATTAAATTTTCGATTCCTTTATTCTGACGAATACCGCCAAAGAACAGGAATACCAGGTGATCTGGATCGATATTCAATTTTGCTCTGGCAGCAGCTTTGGAAATGGAATTGGGGTAGATATCGATATAATTCGGATGCTGAATGACGGAAATTTTTTTTCTCCGCCCATAGCGTTCAGTCAGGAGGTGTTTTGCAGCCTGGCAGTGAACAATAACCCGGTCTGTCAGGTTAACTGCTATCCAGTGACCGAGATTATCTGCCCAGGCAGGATATAATTGGTAGGTGGGAGTAAGATTGTGCAGGGTGAAAACGGTTAGATAACCCAATAACCTGGCGATAATTAAGTTGCGAGCGAAACGAAGCACCCATAGAAGTTTGGCGTGATATCCTTCAAATGCGTAAAACTGCTGGACATAGTGTAGATGCAAAACAAAACCCTTACCCCGGTTAGCCCAAAGCCATTTAAGGCGAAAAGATTCATTTTTACCATCGCTTACCATAACCCCGGCTTCTCTCAACGAAGCAGCTAAGAGCGACCAGTATGGGTTGCCAGACATTGTTTGAATGTCGGGGAAAAAGACAACCGTAGTAGTATTAATATTTTTCGGCAATCGAATTTATTTATAGAGATATGACTTTCGTTTGATTATATAAGGGGCGATTTTTACAAAGGAAAAAGATATTATATTCTGAAATCAAACTCTGTTAATAATGTTTTGGAAATTATAGATATTACGCCCCTATTAAAAATTAATTTTGGATTGTAGATAATAGATCTGAAGAAGGCTTTGTATACTTCTTTTTTTTGATTTCGTTTGAATGCATTAACAAGTTCTCGAAATTCTATGTAAGAAATTGCCTCTCTTTTTCTCTTACGTAATTCAATGATAGGTTCTGGAATATTCTCAAAGGCTCTGTTAATATATTCAAAAGGATCTTCTACAAAAGGATCTTGTGCGCTCGATACAATCCTTACAAATATCTGCTGATAATTATTATCCTTTAACCCTGAGTCATTAGATATTGCTTGGGTTATGTTGTAAAAAGCTTCATACCAATTACCCTTTCTTGATGCCAATGTATAAGTTCTAAAATACGCTTGAATATATGCTTCTTTTTTTTGAGTGAGCACATTTATTGGGAGATGGGAATTAGAAAAGAATTTATCCAAAATGGGTATAAAGCCGTAAATTGGGCTATTCGGTGATTGAGACATATTATCACGATGAATACGATAATCACAAACGATACGTTCAAGCCATGCTATATTGCATCCATTGTTTACTAAACGCAAATAAAAATCCCAATCCTCCAATCCCCTGAATTGCTCGTCAAATCCTTCTGCTTCCTCAACCCAAAATCTTCTAATTAAATAACTGTTAGGTGTAAATGGGCATTTATACAATAAAGAATCGATGTCAAGTTTTGGAGTAATTTCCCATGAATTCATCTCTCGAATTACATCGCTGTCGCTGTCAATAAACCTGTAGCCGCTGACAACCATACCTACGTCAGGATTGTTGTCAAGGAATCTATCTTGAAGCTCTAATTTATTTTCAATAAATTTATCGTCTGCATCTAAGAAGCATATGTAAGAACCATTAGATATTCGAATGCCTGAATTCCTTGCCGCTGATACTCCCAGATTCTTTTGATAAAGGTATAAAATTCGCTCATCTGAAAATGAATTAACAACATCAGGAGTGTTATCCGTAGATCCATCATCGACGATTATTATTTCAAAATCCTGGAAAGATTGATTAAGTACACTATATATTGCTTCCCCTAAAAAAATTGCCTGATTATAAGCCGGAATTATTACACTAACTTTAACTGTCATCAATTATAGATGTATTTAATCATCAGATGAAAAATGCCATTCATAATGAACTCGGACCGGTGCATCTAAGTATTCGTGTCTTATACCGCCTCTCTTTCTATCATTTCGTTCCTCGCCCATTATTTCAAAAGTAACGAAGGGCTGCCATCGAATCAGGATTCTTTTTCTATCAGTCCCATATACTTCACCCCATACCTGGTAAGATCTTGGCATTAATGGCGGTGATTTAAATTGACACGAAATCCGCCCTTTCCCAAGAATCTCTGAAGGGGTGTGATTATCAACCAACATACTGGCAATCGAAAGTGATTGTCTGGTTGAAGTATCAAAAATTGATAAGACAAAATGGGGGTTTTGAATTCGTTGATTGGCATCATATTCAATGGTGACGGTAATATTTTCTCCACTGACAAATTCTATTTTTTGATTGCCGCTGCTATCTGAAACATTTACATTGGTAATTCTTAGCAGTGTTGATTCTGAGAATAATTCCGGATCAAACTTTGTGAGTTTTTTGTTTTGATCCTTAATATAAGCTGCAATTATTTGATTAGATTCGCCCAATTCTTTAATTTTGCCTTGTTCGAGCCATAATATTTTTCCGCATAATTGCTCAATGGCATACATGTTGTGTGATACGATTAGAGTTGTACGACCGCTGTTTACGAAATTTTGGATAAAATTATGACATTTACGACGGAAGTTTACATCCCCAACTGCCAGTACTTCATCAATTATTAGGATATCTGGATCTAAATGGGCGGCAACTGAGAAGCCTAGTCGAACATACATACCACTTGAGTATCGCTTTACAGGTGTATCTAAAAATTTTCCGATCTCAGAGAACTCAACGATCTTATCAAATTTGCGTTTTATTTCAGCCCTGCTCATACCCAAAATGGCCCCATTGAGATAGATATTCTCACGACCAGTTAATTCGGGATGGAAACCGGTGCCAATTTCTATAAGGGGACCGATGCGTCCATAAACTACAGCTCGACCTGTTTTGGGTAAGGTGATTCGCGACAAGATTTTGAGCAAGGTTGTTTTTCCCGCGCCATTGCTGCCGATTATGCCGATTACTTCACCACGCTGCACTTCGAATGAAACGTCTTTTAAAGCCCAAATGTAATCATGGTCACCTTCAGATTGTTTCTTCTTATGGAGATTAAGGCTTTGGAAAGCAACTGCTATGGTATCTCTCAGGGTGTCTTGGCGCCGGGATGCATGCTTGATTTGATAACGTTTTGAAATGTTCTCGACTTTTATTGCAATATCACTCATTATATTTATTAGATGATGTCGGCGAATGTATGCTCTGTACGGCGGAAGAATATTGCTCCACTAACCAGCACAATTAATGTGATCAGAATCGAAACGAAGAAAAGTGTGCCGGGTGGTTGGGCGTCTGTAAGTTGCTCTCCTAACAACGCCCAGCGAAAGCCCTCAACTACGCCAGTCATAGGATTCAGCGCAAGAATAAAGCGAAACTGTTCTGGGATAATGGTAATAGGATAGATCACCGGGGTTATGTACATCCATATTTGAATAATGAAGGGCACCAGGTGATTGATGTCGCGGTAGCGTACATTTAGAGCCGAAAGCCACAACCCGAAACCGAGCGCAGTGCCCATTGCCAGAAGCATAAAAGCCGGTAACATTATTATATTGGGTGTAGGATAAAATTTATAGACAACCATTAATCCAAGAAGAATTAGGAAAGAGATGCTGAAATCCACTAAACCGCCCAAAATTCCAGAGAAGGGTATTACCATGCGAGGAAAATAAACTTTTGTGATGAGATTCGAATTGTTTACTATACTGGTCGATGAACGATTCAATGAGTTCGCAAAGTAATTCCAGGGTAATAAACCCGTATAGACAAATACAGGATAAGGCACACCACTGGATGGTACTTTCAACAGGTAACCAAATAGCACGGTAAATATAACCATACTAATCAAAGGCTGGAGTATGATCCAGGCAACACCTAAGGCAGTTTGCTTGTATCGCACTTTAACATCCCGCCAGACCATGAAATAAAGCAATTCGCGGTAAGCCCAGATTTCCTTAAAACCGAATCTATTCCAGCCGGTTTGCGGTTCGATTACAGTTTCAGGAACGGGAGATATTGACTTAATTGTATCCATCTATATATTTGTAGTCTATTTTACTTTGTGGTGAGGCGGTTCACCCCCCTCCGGCATCCACTCTGTGGATGCTTGCATATTTGCTCGCTTCACTCGCAAAATGCAGGATGCTTATTCCGACCGTGGGAGGCCAGGAGGGAGAGTTTACCTTATTAAATCAGTTTATTTAAAAAATTTTTTCGGTATTGCTTAATCCGTCCTCAAGCCCCACCCCGGTTTATTTTTTAATTCGCTTACTGGTGATAACTAATAATACAATTACTAGAAATATAACCGGTAAAACCCCAATCAGGACTGCGCTGCCGGTTTTCGGCATCTCGAAAATTCGTTTGGAGGCTTGATCGAATTCGGCTTTGCTTTTAATAATTGTTGGGGTGGGAATGGTTGTACCTTCCGGAATCGAGGTTTCTTGCGAGATCGCGGTGGGAATTACTTCTGTGGGTAAGGCAGGCGCATTTACGTGTTTCCAAGTGTGCCAGAGACGCTTTCTATCGTCCCAAAAAACTGCGTGTAATTGATTTCCAGTAGTTATTTTTAGGGCAGTTTCTTCGATATATCCTGAAGCCATAGCCTCGTTGCCGGAAATACATTCTGGTTCTGACCAATGCTCGTCTGAATAACTGCTGTATTGGGCGCAGCTATCGAAATCGGAAAGGAAGTGCAATTCTCCGGAGCTATCGGTTACCAGTTGTGGAAATCCTGAAGTGCCCCCAATTCCCTTGGGAATGATTTCTGTCGTTCCAGACCAATCCCGGCCTCCATTTTTTGAGTATTTATAGTACTTACCGCCCACACCGACCATGCCGTTCCAGGCGACATAGATTTCGTTTTCACCAAGTGAATTTATATTGATCTGGTCGTAGTCCTCGCCGGCAATCTCCATAGATGGGGACCATGTTTGCCCTCCATCGGAAGAGTTTGCATAAAATACTCCCAGGGGAGGCCAGCCATCAGGAAGCTTGAATTCCGACCAGACTGCGTGAATCCTGCCTGAGTCATCTACCGCCAATCTGACGAAATCAGCGGAGGCATCATCTCGTGAGGTATAGGCTATATTGGTGGGGAAGGACCAGGTTGCTCCACCATCGTTTGAAGATATGTAAAACGGTCCTTGATTGTCGGTTCCAGGATAGCCAATGTGCAGTGTTCCATCATGGTCGCTGATAATATGAGCAGTTATATTTGAATCAGCTAAGACCAGTGGTTCTGACCAGGCTCTGGCTGAAGCGGCTTCATACACGTTCGCCTGGCTGTAATTCAGGTGGTTGCCAGTCCATATCAAGTGGATCATACCTGAATTGTCTACCGCTGCGCTGGGCTTTCGGGCGGTATTTTTACTGATTATATCGACGGGCGAGCTCCAAAAATTCCCGTCCCAGCGAGTATACATGATCACATCCGGATCGTCTGGTGAGGGTTCACTCCAAAATACGTGCAAGACACCGCTGGGATCGGATATGACGATCGGGGTATGAATCGCTCCATTGGTCTCATACAACCTGACTGGAATTGACCAGGGTGTAGACTGGGCCTGAGTGGGGTGTGTATAGTGTTGCGTGAACGGTAAAACAGTAGACACTAATATAAATATGGTGATTAACAACCCTTTTTGGGGGAATATTTTAAGGGAAAAGATAATATTGGAAAGCATAGTAATCAGGGTTCTTAAACATCTTTAATTCAAGTCGAAAATGAGATGCTTAGTTGAGGAGTTTTTCTTGAACCTGCGAAGGACTCACCGTGCAGCTTTTTTTTCTTAAATTCGGTGATCTAGCTTAATTACAATAATCCGGTTTAATTTTATACAAGTCATATTGATTTATGCTGAAGATGTTTTCACAACAATCCGCAGCTAAATCACTTTTATATAACTCGGTCCATCTTCCAAACCATCCCATAACGAGAAATGATGGTTGGTATGCGCAGATATTGTAAAAATTATCCGGATAGGGTTCATTGAATTGGACATATCTTATCGCTTGATCCGCCACCGCGTTGGTAATCTGATGGTAATTATGATCAGTAAGAAAGACGATTTCTCGTTCTGAAGTTTCAATGATTTCCTTATCAGTGATATTCGAGTTTAGATAATTTGTAAATTGATATAGGGATGGATCTTGCCACGTAGAAATTACTTTAATATACTGCTGGAGAGGGGATAAGATAATCAGCACAATGAATAAGACAACGGAAATAAATTTGAGAATGTCAATAACATTTTGGCTCCGAATTCTGGTAATTCGTTTTTTTATATCAGAGTCTGTCTTATATACAAGAGCCAAATCAATTAAGAATTTCGATATAAAAATGTCCATTAATACAAGAGCAGGTAAGGCATAGCGCAGCCAGCCTATGGAACTCAGGATGAACCAATTGAGCCATAAAAAAATAATCGAAATTAAAAGTACGCGTTTGACTGATACTATATCCTTCTTAATACAGAACGAGGTACCATATATGAACGCAGGAATTCCCAGTATTATGCTCATAGATCCGACCAGTACGCGCGCGTTTTTAATTAATTGTCTTATTGAAAATATCAAGGCGAGCGTAGCAGATTGTTCAAAGTAGCCCATAAAACCAGGTTCGGACATGTAAATGTTATATCCATACCAAGTTAAACCGATTAGAATGCTCAATAAAAAAGGAATAACTGTATGTTTCCACTCAATTTTATGGTACCAAAGTCTATTCAACACCCAAATAAGTAAAAGAGAAACCGGAAGAATAATATATTGTGCCTTGGTAATAATGGCAGCGCCAAACGCCAAACCCGATAGTATAGAAAATACATATGCTTTCTTTTCAAGCGACAAAAACCAAAAAAGACAACCTGCCAAGAGAAAGGCGAGAGCAGGCACTTCCCCCATGACCATCCTTGATAAAGCGAGAAAGCTGGCGGAAGTATCGTTTGAAAAGAGTGGTGTCACCAATAATAGCAATGTTGCCAGAAACGCTACCTTATGGCTGAATATCTTATAACCAACAGTGTAAAAAAGGAATATTGCTAGAAATCCATAAAGGACACTGATCAACCGTGCTTGCAATATACCTGTGCCAAACACTTTAAATGCTAACGCAACCAGCAGCGTAACTGTTGGTCCAACAGTTACGCTTTGACTAAAGGGTCTGAATCCTTCAGAAGAGTTTAGACCATATTTACCTATTTGAACAAGGTTTTTTGAGACTTGTAAAGGAGGACCTTCATCGAACCAGGGAGTTGGCCATAGAGAGAGGTTATAGATTAATAAGCCGAAAATTAAGCAAAACAATAAGAAAAAAAGGAAGAGATTCAAAAAATAAGATTTCGTTTTCATTAATCTTGAACTGGTATAAATAACAGATTGTGAATTTATCTACTTGAGATTTCTATCGTTTTTCTTAGACAGTAATTTCTTCAGAATATCGTTGAGTGTATATTTAGGATGATATCCAATTAAATTCGAAATGCGATCAAGGGAAGGTACTCTTCTACGCATGTCTTCGAAGCCGGGGGCGTAGGCTTGATCGTAGGGGACGTATTGGATTTCGGATTGACTGCCAATCATATCGATCACCCGCTCAGCCAGGTCGCGGATAGTGATCTCTTCGGTGCTGCCGATGTTATAAACACTGCCTACGGCAGCGGGGTGATCCATAAGTTTCACGACTGCGGAAGAAACATCGGCGACGTCGGCGAAGCAGCGCGACTGCATGCCGTCACCGAAGACAGTCAGCGGCTGGCCGAGCAAAGCCTGGCGCACAAAGCGCGGAACTACCATACCGTAGCGCCCGGTCTGGCGGGGACCGACGGTGTTGAAGAAGCGCAGGATCACGACCGGAAGACCGTACTGCTGGTGGTAAGCAAGCCCGAGGAACTCGTCGACCGCTTTGGATGCGGCGTAAGACCAGCGGCTGTGGGAGGTGGAACCCATCAGGCGGTCATCGTCCTCCCGGAAGGGCAACCGCACGCCTTTGCCGTAGACCTCGGAGGAGGAGGCGATCAGCACTTTGCAGCCGTAGCGATTGGCGGCGGAGAGGACGGCTTCGGTGCCCATAATGTTGGTGGTGATGGTGCGCACCGGGTTCTCGACGATCAGCTTGACACCCACTGCGGCGGCAAGGTGAATTATTGTGTCCGCATCGCTGGCAAGCCGGTCGAGCACCTGGGAATTCATGATTGTCTCACGCACAAATTGGAATTCGGGATTGCTGTCCAGATGTTGAATGTTGTCCAGGCTGCCGGTGGAGAGGTCGTCCATCGCTACCACGTGGTGAGCGTCTGCTAAAAGCAATTCGCTCAGGTGGCTGCCGATAAAGCCGGCGCCGCCTGTTATCAGGATATTCGCCATTAGTGATTCCTTGAGCCCCACAAACGCCAGGCAAACAAGATCAAGACGATAACGGCGCCCAAACCGGCTCCTACAGCGAGGGGAGGGACGGGCGATTCTTCAGTCAAGGTCAGGTTGGTCAGGGCGATGGTGGGCGTGGGCTGGAGGGTGGGTTCGGGTGTGGGTTGGGGCGTGCCAACCTTAACGGGTGCGACAGGTAGAGGAACTGATGACACTTCAGCGAGGGCGATCTTAAGATCGGTGAAGAGCAGCATGGGCATAAGTTCACCTCCGGCTGGTGCATTGCTAGCGGGTACATCACCGTCGGGTAAAACATCGTTTAATGAATTCAATTTCCAGACGATCGCCAGTTGGCCGCCTGCGAGACGGGTCGCGACTCTGACGGCAAGGTCGGTCTGGAGGGCGGTTTGATAATTCACTCCCATGACAGGATATTGGGGGTCATAAGTCTTGGTCTGGCTCCAACGTTCGCCGTTCCAGGCGCTGTAAAACAGGATGCCGGTGGAGATATCGGCGCCTACCAGATGCAGCGCCCCAGCGGGGTCGTCATCAGATCCAGAATCACCACTCACAGCCACCCCAAATGGGGCGCTGATATTGGACCAGCCAGGTACGTTGAGCGGCGTGCCCCAGCCCTGGGGGGTCTCGGCTGGTGGACCAGCTTTCACCCAGCGGTGCCAGACGCTCTGATTGATGAGTTTTGAATAGAAGATATGCAGTTGGGGACCGAATAATACCAGCCTGGGCCAATCGTGTCCGGGTTCGGCGACTTTGAGGGGCGCGCTCCAGGTCAAACCTCCGTCGGTCGAACTGGCGTAATAAATGCCTTGCGGCGTGGTGCTCCCGTCCGGGGAGCCCTTAACCCAGGCTGCGTGCAGAATTCCGTCCGGGGAGATTGCAAGGATAGGGTGATCGACCAGATCCCATCCAGCGGATACGGCATCGAAGATTTTAACCGGCTGGGACCAGGTGGCACCGCTATCGTTGGATGTGACCAGGTAAAGGCCGCGATTCTCATTGACCGGGATCGAGTAAAGCAAATGGAGGCTCCCGGAGGCGTCCATAGCGAGCTGGGGCCAGCTTGCGCTTCCATCTGTGGGTAGGGTCTGGACCGGGAGCCAGCCTCCCGGAGAAGCTGCAAGATTGATAGAAGATTTGCTGTAAAGGATTTTTCCGCCCGGTGAAGTGGTCCAGGCAAGGTGGAGCGACCCGAATGGATCGGTAAATAAAGCAGCCTGACGGTAAACCTGCCCGGCTTCGCTGGAGAAAATCTTGACTGGCGGGGAAAGGTCATTTCCGTCCCAACTGGAGTAGGTCAACGAGGATTTATTCCCTTGGGTGGGCGATATGCCGCTCCAGATCATGTGAGCTTTACCATCCCGATCCATCGTGATGGACGCAGTCCCGATATTTGCTTTACCTGTTGCGGCTTGATCGGGGTTGTTTAGTAGTTGGGCGGGACCCCAGGGAGAAGGCTCTGCGAGGGTCATATCCAGGGCACCGGTGTGGGTGGAAGTGACCCAAATTTCGCCGAAGTCAGATTGGACGCCGATGATTGCCAGGCGAGCGCCGTCGAGGGTAGCATGCAGGTCGCTCAGGACGATCGGGTTATCATTGCCGGCATCTTCGAAGACGATGTTCCGATCAACTGGCTGTGTCCAGACCTCAAGCTCGGGCTGCCAGGTGGAAAGGGACAGGTTCCTGGTTCCCTGACCCCAGAGCCAGAGGAGGCTGGCTGCGTTGGCTGTGCCAACGTTGATGCTTAACATAAACACATCACCGGTGGGACAAATTGACAGGTCGGGCAATATATGGGCGGGGTCTGTCCATTGGAGGGGGGAGGTCTGGGTTGGGGTGATGACGGTTTGGGCGGAAAGGGGTATGGAAGGTTCATAACCCTGCTGGATGAGGGTGCATTGACTATCAGCGGTTTCCCAGTTGCGCAAAGCAAGCCGGTCAAGAGCTGCAATGCGGGGGTGAAGGGTCCTTGTTGTACCGTCCACTCCCAGCGCTTCGGGCGCACTCCAGGTAAAGCCATTATCGGGAGAGTAAATGTAAAGAGCAGATTCTTGGAACGGGTCGTCCCATACCAGGTGAGTGCTGCCTTCCCCGCCATCGGCTATCTTTATCTAGGCATTTACTTCGCTCAGCAAACGGTAATATATCGAACTATGAACGATGACAAATTGCGACCAGGTTGTGCTGTCCACAGGGAAGCGCTTGATATAAACCCCAGCGGGAGCGTTGTCAGAGTGAAGGGTGCGTTGATAAGCGACGCTCAAATCGCCGCCAGGGGATATGGAGACGTCATAAGCGACGGCAGATTCGGCCAGGACCTGCGGATTCGACCACTGGTTTGAGCCCATGCTGGATTGGCTGTACAGCAGGGACTTCGTCCTTGTGGTTTTATCTTCGGCGCCGTAAAAGAAAGCGTGTACCCTGCCGAACGAGTCCGAGATGAAATGCGGGATTTCGGTCATCGGTTTTGGTTCGTACCTGTAAGTGGCTTGTAAAATTTGAGATTGAATGGGATCTGACCAGATATGACCATCAAAAAAAGCGCTCATCAAGCCGTCAAACTCGTCGATCCAAAAAGCCTGCAGGCTGCCTTCTGGACCGGCGACGATGCGCGCCTGGGATGCGGCGCCGGATCGAGATAGGTTTACAGGTTGTGTGTAGCTGGAGTCCGCTGGTGCTTCAACCGCGGATAAAGGGGCAGGAGGGGCTGGGGTGGGATCCTGGGCTCGAACCCGTTCGTATCTCAGCCCTGCGAACAGAAATATCAGGAGCAAACTTGGCGCAGTAATTTTATTTAGCTTTGCCATAATTTGTCGTTTATCCCCTTTGACGATAAAGGTTGTTTTCAGGGACCCCCAGCATAAGGTCTTTATCCAGGCTCATATCGAGGAATTGGACGACCTTTTGAATATCGGGTTCAGGATTTTGGAGTATATCATTATAGTTAACGTAAGTCACCCCGATATTGGGCTGCTGGGAGATCCACTTCTCGACCTGGAGGAGATGTTTTTGGAAAAGCCCTCCCAACGTGTCGTCATCGATTTTGTCTACCGCTTCGCCGCGCCGCACCAGCATTTGATTTTGGGATGCCAGGATTTCGTCCAGATCACGGCGCATGAAGATGATCTTGTATTGATATTGGGGCGGTAGATGCTGAAGAAGAGCCGAGATGATTTTGACGGCTTTGCCTTGAGCTTCGGGCAACCAATCATTTTCGCCGTCTTTGAGGGCTTTGACTTTTTCGAGTTCGTAGTAACCACGCGGGTTATCGTCATCGGGGATGCGGACGTTATCGGTCAGAATAGGCATGCCGCCCGCGGCGAGCATTTTCATCATCATGGAGGTGCCGGAGCGGGGGAGACCGGAGACGATGGTTATGAATTGTTGAGGAGTATTACCCCCCTCCAGCTCCCCCCTGCCAGGGGGGAGGGTAAAAGCTAAGATTACCACACTTCACTCTCAAAATGTATATTTTTCATTGTTTGAAATTAATCAAAGCCTGGACGATGCGGGGGGCGGCGTGTCCGTCGCCGTAGGGGTTGACGGCGTGCGCCATTTGGGCGTATGCCTGAGGATCGTCCAGCAGGCGGCGGGTTTGGGTGATGATACGCTCAGTGTCGGTCCCGACCAATTTAACAGTGCCAGCGTCGATGCCCTCGGGTCGTTCGGTGACGTCGCGCAGTACGAGCACGGGAACTCCGAAAGCGGGCGCTTCTTCCTGCAGTCCGCCCGAATCGGTCAGCACCAGGGCGGCGCGCTTGAGGAGATGCACGAACGGCAGGTAGTCCAGGGGCGGCAGCAAGGTTATGTTGGGGATGCCATCCAGCAGGCGGTAGACGGTATCCTGTACGTTGGGGTTGAGGTGCACGGGGTACACGAAGCGAACGTCGTCCTCATAAATCTCTGACAGGATGCGGATGGCGGCGCAGATGTTTTCCAGGGGCTGACCGAAGTTCTCGCGGCGGTGGGCGGTGATCAGGACCAGACGGGAGGGTTCATCGCCTTCGGGGAGCAATCCAAGGCGTTCCGGTAGGGAGGCCGCACCCTGGTTGGGGGGCATCCGGGCAACCGATTGGAGGGCGTCGATAACCGGGTTGCCCGTGACGACCACATGGTCAGCCGGTATCCCTTCCCGCAGCAGGTTCCCCCGCGACCATTCTGTGGGTGCGAAATGCAGGTCGGCAACCACGCTGGTCAGGCGGCGGTTGATCTCTTCCGGGAAAGGGTTGTATTTATCGTCCGTGCGTAATCCGGCTTCGACGTGACCGACGCTGACGTGGTGGTAAAAGGCGAGGGTCGCGGCTGCCATCACGGTCGTCGTATCGCCCTGAACGAGCACCCAGTCGGGTCGGGTTTGGCGCAGGACCGGATCGAGATTTGAGAAGACGGCTGCGGTGAGGGCGGCTAAGGACTGACCGGGCTGCATTAAGTCCAGGTCGTATTGGGGTTTAATCTCAAATAGTTGCAGCACCTGGTCGAGCATCTGCCGGTGCTGGGCTGTCACGCAGATTGTGGATTGGATACTTGATGTCCGCCCCAGTTCACCCAGGATGGGCGCCATTTTGACAGCTTCAGGACGGGTGCCGAAGATGGATAACACGCGCAGGGTCATTGCTGGTCGAGCCTCCTCTGGGCATCTTGTAGTCCTTGCTGCGCCTGTTGGTTATCCGGGTTGAGGAGCAGAACCGTCTGCCAGGCATAAATGGATCGCATGTAGTCCTGGTCTTGTCGATAGCGATACCATGCCTGGTACATCAAGCGACCTTCTGCCCGGGGGATGTTGCGGACGACATCGGCTGCCGGGCTGGGTTGCCCGTCAGCGACCAGGGCGTCTGCATACAAAAGGCGGGTTACGTTGTCGCGGTGACCGGAATCCCAGGCTGTTTGTATGTGGCTTAATGCCAGGTTGAACTCCCTGCGGCTCATCTCTATCTGAGTCAAGCGATGGAGGGCGGTTGCGTTGGAGTTATTATAATTAAGTGCTTGGTTGAATTCATTTTCTGTCTGGGAGAGATCTGTCGAACGGCGGATTTGATCCATGCTGAGGCTGTCGTAGTGTTGGGGGGCATAAAAGGGGAGTTCGGCGCGGTTCTGGTCGATGGCGCCCATGTTAGAGTTCCAGGCGCTGAGGATTTCATGATTAAAAAAGAATCCAGATAAGAGGAAAACAGCCAGGATTATCCCTCCTATCCAAGCGTATCTGTGGTTGATAACAGGCGCAATTTCACCAACCTGCGAGTAGGATGATGCGTACCAGGCGAAGCCGAGAGCCAATCCGATCAAAGGCAGCGTGCGTTCGATGTAAAACACAACGTCAAAAAGACCGT
>SDBS01003094.1_pt1 | contig 16335 bp, 18 predicted proteins | sample 2277091 | NCBI WGS metagenome assembly SDBS01 (sample SAMN10404972, study PRJNA504765) | marine sediment metagenome | isolation source: marine sediment core GS10_PC15, 163 cmbsf | place: Arctic Ocean: Southern Knipovich Ridge | collected 2010 | reverse complement strand
CTTCCAAAAGGCTGATATAAACTGAGAAAAGGGAGTGCAATGTGTACTGTTCTTTTTGCAACTTCCGTGTAAGATGAACTTTGTTTGTCTTGCGGCAAATCCTGTTCAAATTGCCGGTGATAATATGGCGGGGTATAGGTTTTGTGAGTAATATAATCAATTTTATTTTGCATGTAAATTATTATATCATTGCTGTCATTAATATGTAATTAATGAGATAATTAAGTTATGAATAAAGTTTTAATGTTGAGTTTAATTTTTTGTTGCAATTTGGCATTTGCAAATTGTTCTTACAAATCCCAAGTGGAGTACATCTGGAACAAGATTTCGCATGAGCGAAAAATAGACACTCCTGCAGGCTATTTGCCTCAGAATATGACAGAATTCCTTACCTCATCTGCTGCTGGAATGGAAGAAGGGGATCGGCTTCTTCTCGCCTTTTATCCGACAGAATGTGGATTTGACTATTTGGTGAAAGAGACCGATCAGTTCACAGATATGCAAGAATTTTTTACCCTCGTGCATGAGCTCGATTTTAAAATCATTTTTTGCTGTCCGCAGCGCCATTTGGCTCAATTTGAAAACCAGGAGCAGATCCAAGCATTTGTACAAAAAATCTTTCAGACTGATTTAAACCGTGAAGACCCGCCTTTGCGCTTTCCCACAAAGATCGTGCTCGCTGAATTAGTAAAAAAATTATAACCAACCTTTCTTTCTAAAGATCCAGAGACCGAAGACGGAGAGGATGGCAGTAAAGCCCATCACAAAGGCAAAGGCAAAGGTATTTTTGGCCAGGGGCAAATTGACATTCATGCCATAGATACTCGCGATCATCGTCGGAATGCTGAGGATAATCGTGAGCGCTGTGAGAAGCTTGATGGTCTTGTGCAGATTATTGGCAAAGATGATCTGATAGGCATTGCGCAGCGAGCGAATTGATTTAAGGACGATACTGCAAAGCTCTTCGGACTGGTGAATGGAGTTGAGGCAGTCTTCAACCAGCTCTTTTTCTTTCTCATAAAGGCTTGTAATCCGACCGCTATGGATTGCTTCTAGAACTGAGCGGGTGGGAACCAAACTTGAGAGGTACTGATTCAGTACCTCTTCATTTTTTGTGAGGGAGGTAATATCCTCACTTTCTACATGGATCATTTCTTTTTCCGCTGAAAGGACGTTATAGCGAACCTTTCGGATCTGTCCCGTAAACTCTTGGTTGATCTTCATCAGAAGGAGGATGAGGAGTTTGGTATTTTGAAGAGTGGAGAATTTGTGGTTCTGATAGAGAAAGTTCTTCACAAGCAGAGAGCGATGAGGACTGATGGTAATGAAATAGTGGTTGGCGAGGATGAGGGTCAAAGTTGAGGTGTAGAGGCCGATCTCTTGGTCAGCGGGATAGCGAGTGAAGATGAGGAGATTGTGATTGCTCCGCTCGATCCGAGGGATCTCATATTTATCGAGGCAATCGAGCAGGTCGGCATAGTCGATTTTAGTGAGGTGGGAGAGCTTCTCAAGGTCGGTGGTGGTCGCCTCGTCGATATGGATCCAAGAGCCATCACGGATCTCGGATAGTTCTTGGATTTCTTCGTCTTTGGCTTTCTTGTAATAGATTTTGAACACGAGCGCCCTCTCTCTATTCAAGCAATGACAAAATTTTTCTTTAATTGCAAGGAACGGTAGCTTCGAGCACAGAGAGTCTCTTTTCTAGGGCCTCTATACGGCGTATATATGCGTCAATCTTGCGCAGATGGACCTGCGTTCGGTTGTGCTCTGAAAGGGTCACGACGGGGCTGCCAGCGTACCTGCCATTCTTTTTGATGGTTTTACTTACTCCGCCGCGGGTGGCGATCATGACGAAATCGGTGATTTCAAGATGGCCAACGATTCCGACTTGGCCTCCCATCATCACATTGCGTCCCGTCTTTGTGCTGCCGGCAATTCCCGTTTGGGCGGCGATTATATTATTTTCGCCGAGGTCGTTGTTGTGGGCGATTTGGACAAGGTTATCGACTTTGGTTCCACGTGCAATGCGGGTCGTTTTGAAGCGAGCTCGATCGACGGTGGTATTGGCTCCGATTTCGACATCGTCTTCGAGGATGACATTGCCTAATTGCTCGAGCTTGGTGTGCTCGCCTGTTTCGCTCGTGGTATAACCAAAACCACAGGAACCAATGACAGCGCCTGGTTGGAGGATGACGCGATTGCCGAGGGCGCAGTATTCGCGGATAGTTGTGTGGGCATGAAGAAGGCAGTCGTTGCCAATTTGCACTTCTGGGCCGATATAGGCATAGGAGCCAATGATCGTGTTGTTGCCAATTTTTGCGTCTTGATCAATGACAACATAGGGACCGATATTTACATTTTCGCCGAGTTTTGCGGTCTCGTGGATGACGGCGGTGGGATGGATGCCGGTAAAGCCGGTGGTTTTGCGCTTTACGTGGATGGCTTCGGCAATTTGCTGGAAGGTACGAGAAGGATTGTCAGAGATGAGGTAATTTTTGTTTGGAATGAGTTCTTCTTCTTTACTAATGCAAATCACTCCGGCATTTGTTTTCGCAAGCAGGGGAGTGTAGCGGCTATTGGCGAGAAAAGAGGCATCCGTTAAAGTGGCTGATTCGAGATCCGCCACTGCTGTAATGACATGGTCAGGGTTCCCCTGGAGTTTAGCCCCAGTGAGATTGGCAATTTCTGTTAATGTGAATTTCATTTTTTCACTTTTTCGGTTTTGGCATCATTTTGCTCAAACATGCGGTCCATTTCAGCAACAACGAGATTCGTTACATCAAGTGTGGGTGCGGCAAAGAAGCAGGCCTCTTTGCTCATGACCATGTTGAGTTTTTTGTCTTTGGCTACTTTTTCAGAAGCTTCTTGGATGTTGGCGCCAACGGTTTGCATGACTTTCATATTGGCTTGTTGGAGCACCTGATAATATTGATTTTGATAACGGCCTATTTCTTCGTTGAGCGTGCGGAATTTGTTTTTCATTTCTTCTTCCGCCTCAGGAGAAAGTCCGTCCATATATTCCGAATCATTGAATTTTGCTGCGATTTCATTGGTTTGTTTTTCAGTGTCCTCAAGCAGGGAACTCATTTGGTTTTTGAGAGCGTCAAATGAAGTTTGCTCATGTTTGCCGAGTTTAGAGTCGGACATGCAACTGGTAAAGTTGACTACTCCAACTGAGGGTTTGGGTTCTGATGCAGCAAAGCCTCCGGCGCAGAGGCCGAGGATCATAAGAGCTGAGAGAAGTGTTTTGCGAAGCATGTTATCTCCTTATTTAAGTTAAAATTGTCCCCCGAGAGAGAAAAAGAATTTTCGTTTCGTCCCTTTTTGTGCATTCACAGGAAAACCATATCCAAGGGTAATCGGCACTTTGCCGAGGACGTCGACGTTCACACCGAAACCATAGCTCATTCGATAGGTGCCAAAGTCAAATACTTGATCAGAGACATAACCGGCATCGATGAAAGCAAAGGCATCGAGTATGGGTAAAATTTCATGTACATATTCCATTGTGACCAGCGAGGAACTAATTCCCCCGGTAGGATCGCTAAGGCCTTTCTTTTCTTCGCCTTTTTTATTTTCTTTATCGAAACGAGGTCCTAAAATGAAATCTTTGTAACCACGTACAGATGCGACGCCTCCTAAGAAAAAGCGTTCACTCAAAGGGATTTTTTCGAAGTCGTTTGTTTGTCCGTAAGGGAAGATGAAACGGAAATCAGCTCGGTATTTCATATAGCTTCTGCGTGTCAAAGGAGTGTAAAAGCTATTGAGGGAAGCGGCTCGGAAGAAATAGGTATCTCCACCTACTCCTGCTATTTCTCCATCAAGGGCAGAGCGAATGCCTCGATGAGGCTTGATGGCGCTGTCTGTGGAGTCATAGATGAGTGAAGCGCCAACTCCAGAGAGAATCCCATTGCGGCTACCAGAGGTGATTTTATCTTCATTGCTCTCGGCTCTTTTAATATCATCGTCAATGTCAATGTCATAGTTTTTAACTCTGTATTTAAAACCGTAGGAAAGATAGGGGCTTAGAGGATAGGAGATAAAAGCGCCCAAATTATAGGTAGCGATATTGTAGTCTTTGGATTGCAGCTCATTTTTTACGGTTGCTGAAAGTTCAAATCCAAGCCTCCATAGAGAATCGAGAAAATAGGGGGTGAGCCATGACACCATATAATTTTGGTTGCGGCTGCCAAATGTAGCGCGCATATGTAAGAATTCGCCGCCACCTCGCAATCCTGAGAGTCCTTGGCTTCCAATTCTAGAAAGGCCTCTGTAGTTGAAGTTTTTTTCTTGAAGATCAAGCGCGCCAAATATGTTGTCGGCAGAGCTAAAACCCCCAGAAAGACTGATGTTGCCAGTCTGTTGTTCTTCCACTTCGATGTAGATATCGCGGTAGTTGTCGCCAAGAGAGAGGTCGTCTTGCGTGCGTACGGCATAGACATTGACGGTTTTGAAGTAGCCGATATTTTCCAGACGAGCCTGAGTGACTTTTAGCTTGAGCGAATCAAATGTTTCGCCAGGGACGAGGAGCGACTCGCGCAATATAACACGATCTTCTGTTTGGACATTTCCAATGATCCGGATCATCCCGATGCGGTATTCGCGCCCTTCATCGACATGAAAGTGGACGTTATAGACGGGTGCATTTTGGACGAGTTGGGTTTCATGGGTGACGCTTGTGTCAATGAAGCCTTTGCGTCCATAGAGGTCTTTGATTGCTTCTGTTGTTTTCTGGAGTTTTTCTGGAGAGTATGTCCCACTTGGCCTTGCTGTGAAGATCCGTTCGACTTCTTCATCAGTGAAGAGGATATTGCCGTCAAAACTGACTTGTCCAAAGTGATAAAGGGCCCCTTTTTCCGCAGAAATGTCGATGATGATTTTGCCTTTCGAAGAGGATTCTAGTAATTGGATCTGGATTCTGGCATCGGCATAGCCTTCATTTTGGAGATAGTCGAAGATGGTGAGCCGATCTTGTTCGAGTGCTTCTTCAATGAAGCGCCCTTTTCCTGTGAACCAGCTAGTCAAAGCGCTGTGCTTTTTGGTATAGAGCTTATGAACGATATCACTTTCTTCTTGCTTTGTGAAACCGTGGAAGACGATGTCGTTGACCTTTCCAGCTCGTCCTTCCGAGATAGTGATGATAACATCCACTTCTCCTGTTTTGGCATCGGGGACGAGGCGGTAGGAGAGTTCCGACTCAAAATAACCTTTTTTGATGTAATACTCTTTGACCTTGTTGAATGATTTATTGAACTCGGTGCGGTTGAAAATTGTGCCGGGCTTGATGTCGAGTTCTTTTTTGAGGGTGCGCTCTCTGATGTATTGATTTCCCTTCCATTCGATTTTATTGATGATGGGGCGGAGCCATACCTTCAAAATAATATCGACCTGTCCTTCATCGATCTGGAGTTGAGGAATGACCCGGTCGTAATCATTGGCGAGTTGTTTGAGGTCCTGGTCAAAAACGTATTGGGAGAATGGATCGCCCTGTCTTGTGCGTAGTTTTGCAACAACGGTTTGCTTATCAAAAGAAGAGCCCTCGGGCAAATTTTCTATTTTGACCTCGATTTTCCCCACTCGTCTATTTTCATAGGTTTGAATGGTAGGAGGCTCTTGCGCTACAGCTTTGCTGGCAAGGCCTGAAGAGAGAACAAGAGAGAGGCAGAGGAGCAGTTTGTTATTCATGAAAGAGCCAATTATATGCATGTAGGGGAAATTCAGCCAAGTGAAAAATACGATCGAGTTTGGACATTTCAAAAAAATTAATTGTAAGGAAGGTTTATATAGGGGACTCTCCATAGGTTTTTTGCGCGGCAATTTCAGTTGCCGCGTCCAGCACTTCGTGTCACTTACGCTGATTCTGGCTGTGGAAAATCACCCCTTACTCCGGACCCCGTGTAATTACACTGTGGTCCGATCGAACGGGGCAATTTTCCTTTGCCATAACAGCCATTGGCTGGAAGAGCATTTCAGCAGGATTGCACCTGCCTCAATGTCATCTTCCAGGGCCAATTTAGATTGTTTCTGCCAAATAATGTGGCCCTGTGAGGGACATAAAAGAGGGTGAAACCCGATTTTTATGCTCGAGCAGCCCGCGGCGACTAAGGCAAAGGAAAATTGGCCCGTGCGAAAAGGGATCAGTGCTTCGCACGGACCTTTGAGCGTAGGGACCGATTTGCCGCAGCCATCGTCGCTCAAGACGCGCTAGCGCTGGACGCGGCAACTGAAATTGCCGCGCAAAAAACCTATAGAGGTCCTCAACAAAGAATTTCATCCCTATTTTTTTTTTATTTTTTATTAGAATATTTGCCTTCCTGTGAAGGCTTTTTCGAGGGTGCCATAGTCGACGAAGTCGAGAGAGCTTCCCATCGGAAGACCAAAAGCTAGGCGGGTGGTCTTGACGCCTAGTGTGTCGAGTTTTTGTTTGATAAAAAGAGCTGTCGCATCTCCTTCTAAAGTCGAATCTAGCGCAATGATTACCTCTTGGACTTCATGCTCAGAAAGGCGCTTTTCTAACTTGTCGAGGGTGAGTTGGTCGATGGAGCGGCCTTCTAAGGGGGAGAGTAGGCCGCCGAGAACATGGTAAAGCCCCTTGAAGGCATGTGTTTCTTCAATAGCATAGACATCGCGAGGAGAGGAAACGAGGCATAGCATTGAAGGATCACGTATTTTTGAACTGCAAAAAGCACAGGCGCCAATATCTTTGAGACAGCCGCAGGTATCGCAGGGAGTAACTTTTTCTTTGAGAATGCCCAATTGATGTGAAAATTTTTTTAAATCCTCTTCAGGCCAGTCGAGTAAATAAAAAGCAAAGCGCTCAGCGGTTTTTCGCCCCACCCCAGGAAGTTTCTTCAAGTAGGCGATTAAAGTTAAAAGTTCACTTGGATATTGGTTCATAAGAGCTCAGTATGTCAGAGTCTTAGGTTTTGCTTCAACTTTATGGGCTATTTGCGTATAATAGCTAATTTATGAAACAGGCAAAAATTATCGGTACGGGTTCGTATCTTCCTAAAAGAGTTCTCACTAATGCTGATCTCGAAAAATTAGTTGATACTTCTGATGAGTGGATCATTTCCCGCACGGGAATGCGCGAGCGGCGTATTGCAGGTGAAGAGGAGTACACTTCGGATATGGGCATTCAAGCAGCCAAAAAGGCGATTGAAAAGGCCAAGATTGATCTCAAAAGCATCGATCTCATCTTAGTAGCAACACTGACCCCTGATTATATGTTTCCCAGCACGGCTTGTATCATTCAGGCGGCCCTCGGCATTGAAGCTGCTGCTATGGACATCCAAGCAGCTTGTTCGGGCTATATCTATGGTCTTTCCGTTGCCAAAGCGTTTGTTGAGTCAGGGCGTTATCGCAATGTTTTGATCATTGCTTCAGAAAAGCTTTCCTCGATTGTTGATTACGAAGATCGGAGCACCTGTGTCCTCTTTGGAGATGGGGCCTCATCTTGTGTCGTCTCCTCTGAAGGAAAGGGCCTTGTGATCCGTGATGTGGTTCTCGGTTCTGATGGGAATCTAACAGAAATTTTGAAAATGCCCGCTGGGGGATCTCGCAATCCGGCAACGAAAAAAACGGTTGAAGAAAAAATGCATTGCATCAAGATGGAAGGGCGTGAAACTTTCAAACACGCAGTGAGACGGATGGAATCCTCATCAAGAGAGTGCATTGACAAAGCTGGCTTATCAGAATCGGATATCAGCTGGCTCATCCCGCACCAAGCCAACATTCGGATTATTGAAGCCATTGCCAAGCGATTTCAGATGCCAAATGACAGAGTCTTTATCACCGTGGACAAGTATGGCAATACTTCCTCTTCTTCTGTCGGGATTGCTCTCGATGAACTTCTTGATGAAAAACCGATCTCTTCTGGAGATCACATCCTCCTCACCACTTTTGGTGCAGGATTAACCTGGGGATCAACGGTACTGACCAATGAGTAGAAAAGTGGCATTTCTGTTCCCCGGACAAGGGGCGCAGTATCCTGGTATGGGGCGAGATTTCTTTGAAAATTTCTCTGCAGCGAAACAAGTTTTTGCAAAAGCAGATGAGATTTTAGGCTATCCTTTTTCCGAGTTGATTTTCAATGGCTCAGCAGAAAAACTCACTCTTACAAAGAACAGCCAACTTGCCATCTTCATTACGAGTATCGCTATTTTGCGCGTTCTTCAAGAGCAAAATCCTGATCTCAAACCAACCATGTGTGGAGGCCTCAGCCTAGGCGAATATACAGCCCTTGTCGCAGCTGGAAAATTGACCTTTGAAGAAGCACTTCCTCTTGTAAAAGCGCGCGGAGAATTTATGGACGAGGCATGCACAAATCGTCCTGGAACAATGCAGGTGGTTTTAGGGCTTGAGCTCCCCATAGTCGAAGAAGTAGTAAGTGGTCTATCAGGTGTATGGATTGCGAACCTCAATTGTCCCGGCCAAATCGTCATCTCTGGGACCAAAGAAGGGATTGAAAAAGCGGCTAGCCAGCTCAAAGAAAAAGGAGCACGTCGTGTGATGCCTCTCGATGTATCAGGCGCGTTTCATAGCGGTTTGATGCAAAGCGCACAGGATCGCTTAGCTCCACTCATTCAAGAAGTACACATGAGTAATTCCGATGTCGTTCTGGTAATGAATGCTTGTGGAGACAAAGTCGAAGCACTCGAAGAGCTGCGAAAAAATATGATCGAGCAGGTTATAAGTCCCGTTTGCTGGCAAAGCTGTGTGGAATCTATGGTAGACAGCGGCGTGGAACTATTTATTGAAATGGGCCCAGGCAAGACGCTTGCCGGAATGAACAAGCGGATCGGGGTCCAAATTCCCACAGTTTCTGTGGAAAAAGTAGAGGAGGTCGAATATGCACCAACTACTTAAAGGGAAATACATTCTCATCACTGGCGGAACTGCCGGCATTGGCAAGCAGATTGCATTGACTTTTGCAGAGCATGGAGCGAGTGTTGCGATTTTTGGAACCAATAAAGAGCGTGCTGAGCAGGTCATTGAAGAGCTTGCTGCTCATAAGGCCAGTGATGAACAAAAGTTTATCGCTGAAATCGTCAATGTTTCTGACAAACAGGCAATTGCTGCGGCTATTCAAGACATCTTGGAAAAATGGGGCGCCATTGACGTGCTTGTCAACAATGCTGGCATTACGCGCGATGGTCTTCTGATGAAAATGAGCGAAGAGCATTGGGACGAAGTGATTGACGTCAATCTCAAGTCCGTTTTCAACACATGCCAAGCGCTTGTTCGTCCTATGATGAAGGCACGCTCTGGAAAAATCATCAATATTTCTTCTGTCGTTGGCTTGACAGGAAATGCAGGGCAGGTGAATTATTCTGCTTCTAAGTCAGGTGTGATTGGCTTTACAAAATCCCTAGCGCAAGAACTTGCGACGAGGGGAATTTGTGTGAATTGCATTGCGCCGGGATTTATCTCAACGCGCATGACCGATGCACTGACCGATGGCCAGAAAGAGGGCATTCTTAAGAAAATTCCAATGGGAAGGATTGGGAATGCAAAAGAGATCGCAAATGCGGCTCTCTTTTTAGCAAGTGATATGTCCACCTATATGACGGGGCAAGTTCTGACAGTAGATGGCGGAATGGTGATGTAACTAAAAAATAACCAAAGAGGGTATATGGATACAAAGGATAATCTTATGTCGATTGAGAAAGAAGTAATAGACATTGTGGTTGAACAACTTGGAGTTGATGCTACGGATGTGACTTCTGAAAAGTCTTTTGTCGAAGATCTCAATGCCGATTCACTCGATCTGACAGAGCTCATCATGACATTTGAAGAACGTTTTGGCTTTGAAATTTCTGAAGAAGACGCAGAGAAACTCAAGACAATCAACGACGTCATCGAGTACATCAAGCAAAAGAAAGCATAAGTGATAAAGACCCTTAGAGGGTCTTTATTTTTGATTCCCTAATTTGTTTAGGTCTTCTTTAATGCGATCGATCACCCCAATAAAATCATCTTGAAACTGGAGTTTTTGAGGGGTTGATTTTAGATCTTCTGTAGATTCTCGTATTTTTTTCACATTGAAAAAAAGGTCTTGCAGCAAGCGATTTGTATCTGGGCTAGGCTCTGGAAAAAGATGATTCAGGTCCTGCATTTTCGCTTCGAGAATCTCGAGTAATTGAAAAACTCTTTGATAGATTTCAGGCGTATCAAATCGGTTCAAGCTTTGCTTTTGGAGTATATCCAAATGTTCTAGGGTCTCTAGAATTTCTCTTTTGACAGACTCTTCTGATGGTTGTTGCATTCTATTACTCTACAACAAAGCTAATTTTTACAATGACTCGAAAGGTAGAAACCTTATTGTCACTTACATTTGCATGGATATGATCGATATCCACATGTTTGATATTTTTGACAGATTTTCCAACTTCTTGGAGTCCTGAATTGATTGCCTCTTCGATGGTTTTTCCTTCACAAATGATTTCAAGGACTTTTGCAACTGACATAATTTACCTCCTATTTACTTTTTCAATTTCACCATAAGAAAAATGTGATTAAATGCCAAAACTTTTTGAAACATGGTGAAGGAGCGCTGTAGCCCTTTTTCATTTGATTTTATAGGAGCCATCAATTGCTAATTTTATCATCCCCTACTAAGGGTAATATTGACACAACAGTGAGAGCAATTATCACAAACTTCTTAGACAAAGGAGGCAATTCCTACCCAAATATAGCTGAGTTGCTAGAAACAATTGGAAAAAATAACATCTTCTGTGCCGTAATGGAAGGGAAAGTTTCTAAGATCGTAGAAGCATTGAACTCTCAAGAAGATTCAAAGAATATATAAAGTTTCCAATTCTATCTCAAAATGATTTCAACTCAACCCAAAAGTTGCGGACTTGCTGCTGGGGAACGAGGTTTTTGAAGAAATGGAGCTTATTAAACTCTTCGGGAGTGATCTCGAGGAGTTTTTTTTCGTATGGAAGGACGGTGAGTTCCTCATATGGGAGAAGGAAGGCGGGGAAATAGCCATATTCTTCGAAATGCATTTTCATGGACTGTTTTCTGTAGATGTAGTTGAGAAATTCGTAAATGTACTCTTCTTTGGTGCTTGCTCTGGGAATACAAAAGTTTTCAATGGTAATGAAGGAGCCTTCTTGGGGGACTACGAAATCGATATTGGGATAAAGGTTGTGGATTTTGCGGATATAAGAATTGGATGTCACAGCAATGGGGCAGTTTCCTGTAGCAATGAAGTACGGAGCTCGAAAATCGGAATAGGCTTCTACCCAGTTGCGTTGCTTGAGAAGGAGGTCTTTGATTTGGGTAAACTTTTCAGGAGTGATGTCTTCTGGTTTCCCAAATAGATAGAAAGCAGCCAAAGCAATGGCTTCGATGGGATCATTTTGCACGGCAATGCGATAGTTGATGATCTCGCTGTCATAGATTGCCTTCCAAGAGGGTGTGAAAGGGCGATTTTTAAAAAAGTTGCGATCAACGCCAAGCCCATAGATTTCCCATGAAAAGGGGACCGAGTAGCGATTGCCTGGATCAAAGGAAAGATTGAGCAGAATGGGATTGAGTTCATTCCAAAAATCGATTTTGGCATGGTCAAGGGGTTTGAGGAGGTCTTCTTTGACTAGGAGTTTAATTGTGTAGTTGGAGGGCATGATGAGGTCGTAACCAACGCCTTTTGTGGCTTGCATTTTGACTTGCAATTCTTCATTGGTGGCATAAAAGCTCAAATTGACTTTGATTCCGGTCTCTTTTTCAAAGTCGGCGAGCACATCAAAACTGAGAATATCGCCCCAGGCAAAGATGTTGATGCTTTTTTCTTGGGTAGGAAAGATTTTCCATGTGGGGAAATAAAGAACGGTGAAGATGAGGAGAATCCAGAGGAAAATGATGCTCAGTCGCTTAACGAATTTCATTAGAAGAATCGGATCCTTGTTTTAAGTGAAAAGAAAAAGAGGACAAGTAGTGAGCTCAAAAAGAGAAGGACAGAGGAGAGAGCATTGACGATGGGGGAGACTCCTGTGCGGATCATTGAGAGAATATAGAGAGAAAGGGTTTGTGCGGTGCTGCCAGCGCAAAAATAGGAGAGGATGAAGTCATCAAAGGAGAGAATAAAAACGAGAACAGCGGTCATGATGAGTGCAGGGCGGAGCAAGGGAAGGGTGACTTTGAAAAAGGTTTGCAGGGGGGTGGCTCCCAGTACAAAAGAGGCTTCTGAAAGGTTGGGATCGAGTTCGCGAAATCGAGCATAGACAATGGGGACGACGAAACCAAGGCCGAGGACGGAATGTGCAAGAATGAGTGTGATGAGCCCCAATGGAATGTGGATCATGGTGAAAAAGGAAAGGAGGCTGACGGCCAAAACGGTTTCAGGGACGATGAGGTTGCCATAGAACATCCCTAAAAATTTCCCGATTTTCCCTCCTTGAGCAGCGTAGAAAATGAGTCCAATACCCGCGGCAAGGCTGATGAGGGTGGCAGATGAAGCAATGATAAGGGAATTGCCAAAGGCTTTCCAAAGATAGATATCTTGGAAGAGCTCGCGGTACCACTTGAGGGTGAAATGGCTCCATGGCGCGGGGAAGCGATCGATGTTAAAGGAAAATACAATGAGGATGAAGATAGGCACATAGAGAAAGAGGTAGGTGCAAGCAATGATGACTAGGGAACTGATGCTGCCTATCGATCTCTTTTTATCCATGGCGTACTCTTGGCTTAAGAAGCTTGCTTAGCAAGATATAGAGAAAGATCGTGCTTATGATGAGAAAAACACCGCTGAGAAGGGTAAAAGCAGCTCCAAGTGAGCCTGTTCCTTCTCCCAAAATATATTGAGAAACAACGGTTCCCACAAACATTTGCTTATCGCCACCCATGAGTTCTGGAATGGCGAACTCTCCAAATGAGGGGATGAAGACGAGAAAAAAACCGGCTTTGATCCCGCGGCTGATGAGGGGAAGGAGAATGCGGCGAAAGGTGGCGGTAAAACTTCCGCCAAGATCATAGGATACTTCGATCAGAGTGTAATTGAACCTCTCGAGAGAGGTATAGAGGGGCAAAACCATGAAGGGAAGATAATAATACACCATCATAATCATGATGGCGGGAATGGAATTGAGCATGCGCAGCGGTTCGCTGATTAGGCCGATATTCGTTAGGAGGTTGTTGATGAAACCCTGATTTTCCAAAACATAGAACCAGGCGTAAACGTGCAATAGAAAGTTGGTCCAAAAAGGGACGATGAGAAAGAAGAGAAAAATATTGCGGTATTTGCGTCCGCGAAAAGCCAAAAAGTAGGCGAGAGGAAAGGCGATGAGAAAGCAGATGCAGGCATTCGATAAGGCTAGCAGAAGAGAGGCTAGAATGACTTTGAGGTAGGTAGGAGTGAGAAATAGGCGGATATGTTCAAAGGTAAGCCCTTCAATTTTTCCCACTTCTGTGATTTTGAGGAAGCTCGAAATGACGATGAGGAAAAGGGGGATATAAAAGAAGAGGACCTGCCAAATGAGGGCAGGGATGCCAACAGCGAAAGGGAGCTCAGAGCGTCTGGGGGTAGAGGGAAATCCGATCTTCATTTTTCGAGCAGAACTGCATTCTCCTTTTGCCAATAGAGGTAGACCTCATTGTCATAGTCAATATCTTCATGAGAAAAATGCTCTTCATTTTGCTCAAAGACTTGGATTTTATCTTTATTTTCTAGAATTACATTATATTGTGTGGAGCGCCCGTAATAGACGATGGAATCGACGATGCCCTTCAATTGATTTGAAAAATTCTTGGCTTCTGTTTTTGAGATGAAGATTTTTTCAGGGCGAATGCTCATTACGATTTCATGTCCCTCTTTCATCCACTCTTTTTTCTTTGGAATGAAAATTTTAAATCGGCCCAGTTCGAGAATTTCGATCTCGGGTTCGGTGTCGAGCTCTCGTAGTTTGCCATGCCAGATGTTTGTGGTTCCCACGAAACGGGCAACAAAAGACGAGTGGGGAAACTCATAAATTTCTTTGGGGGTCCCAATTTGTTCGATTTCTCCATGGTGATTCATGATGGCCATTTGATCGGCAACAGCGAGTGCTTCAAATTGATCGTGGGTCACGTAGATGAAGGTGGTTTCGAGCTTGTCTTGCCAATCGATGAGCTCGATGAGCATTTTTTCGCGCAGTTTAAAATCGAGGGCTGCCAGGGGTTCATCGAGAAGGAGTACGTCGGGCTCGTAGATGATGGCGCGGGCTAGTGCCACACGCTGTTGTTGTCCACCAGAGAGCTGGCTGGGGAGTTTGTAGATATGGGCTTCGAGGTGGAATGCTTCAAGTATTTTAAAAACTTTTTGGTTGATCACCTCTCGTGGGATTTTTTTGAGACGGAGACTATAAGCGACATTTTCAAAGACATTGAGGTGGGGAAAAAGGGCATAATTTTGGAAAACGATGTTGATGGGTCTTTCATTGATTGGTTTGCGTGTGATATCATCCTCACCGAGATAGATTTTTCCAGAATCCACATTCTCAAGCCCTGCGATGAGCCTCAAAAGCGTGGTCTTCCCACAACCACTGGGTCCGAGCAAAGCAAAAAACTTGCCGCCTGGGATCAGAAGATCCATTTTCGGGAGAATAAGCTGTCCATGAATCGATTTGGACAAGCCTTCTAGTTTGATATTGCGCACAGGTAAGGATTGTACAGAATTTCCATATTTTCCTGGAACTTATAGCGTCTTTTTTGTAAAACTTTACTTTTTGAACTTTGGGCAAAGAAGATGCAAAAAAGAAAACTTGTCATTATTGGATCTGGCCCAGCGGGCTATACTGCTGCCATTTATGCAGCGCGAGCAAATCTCGAGCCTCTTCTCTATGAGGGATTTTTTTCCGGTCCTGCAGGTGGACAGCTCATGACAACGACCGATGTGGAAAACTACCCGGGTTTTCCCGAAGGGATCATGGGCCCTGAGCTGATGCTTCTCTGCAGGAAGCAAGCGGAGCGCTTTGGGACTGAGGTTCTCACTGAAGATGTGACGACAGTGGATCTCTCTTACCGTCCTTTTAAAGTGGTGGGAAGTAAGACTGAAGTCGAGGCGGAAGCTCTCATCATTGCCACAGGAGCAACTGCCAATCGCTTGGATGTAGAGGGAACAAGAGATGGGGAATTTTGGCAGAAGGGGGTAACTGCTTGTGCCATCTGTGATGGTGCTGCTCCGATTTTTCGCGATAAAGAACTCTATGTGATTGGAGGAGGAGATAGTGCTTGTGAAGAAGCGATCTTCCTCACCAAATTCGGGAGCAAAGTCTTTCTTGTTCATCGCCGCGATCAGTTGCGCGCATCCAAAATCATGGCTGAGCGGGCGATGAAACATCCCAAAATTGAGGTGCTCTGGAATCATGTCCTCGAAAAAGTAGAAGGGGATGATATAGTCCGATCAGTCACTCTCAAAAATGCACAATCAGCTCAGACACAAAAAAGAGATGCCAGCGGTGTGTTTTTTGCCATTGGATTCAATCCCAATACTGATTTTCTAGATGGACAACTCGAGCTCAAAGAAAATAAATACCTCAAAGTTACGCCTGGGTCGACAACAACGAGTGTGGAAGGCGTTTTTGCTGCAGGGGATGTCCACGATCATATCTATCGCCAGGCTGTCTCTGCAGCTGGGGATGGTTGCATGGCAGCACTCGATGCGGAAAGGTGGCTGAGTGCGCAAGGACTCATCGATTGATGAAAAGATTGCTCTTTTTATTTTTAGTGCCGAATTTCTGTTTTGGTCTGGAGGAAAAACCTTGGTTTGGCGATTGCTTCGAATTGCATTTTCGCCCGCTCTATGATTATAACTTTTTCAATAAAGTCAGTAATGCCATCCCTTCACAAAAAGGGACTTTCAACACGCATGTCTTGGCATTTGGGCTTGATGTGACAGCTCCAGAGACTTGGAATTTTGAAGCAGAGCTCGAATTTGCTGACACAACGCCTGTTTCTTTCGGGTATCGCAGTTTTGCTTTTCAAGCGCGAAAACTTTGGCTAGATGATGTCTGTGGGGATCCCATTAGCCTCACAACGGGGTTTGTCTATCGTGATGCCTCGACGAGAATGCGAAAGGCCCTAAGCACTCCTTATCATGCGCGCGGAAATTTTGAATTTCACACGGCAATTGGCAAGGAGTGTAGCCAAGGGTGCTATTGGACTTTTCGTACTTTTGCGATCGCAGCAATTGGGCAAGGGACGGAAGGATCTCCTTGGCTGCGAGGAGATCTCTATTTCTGGTGGAATATTTGTGACTGCCATCAGTTTCGTCTCTTTGCTAAGAGCTACTGGGGATTGGGAAATCGGAAAATTGTTCCCCTGGATGATTTCAAGAATTGGGCAAGAATTGGC
>SDBS01003093.1_pt1 | contig 16337 bp, 17 predicted proteins | sample 2277091 | NCBI WGS metagenome assembly SDBS01 (sample SAMN10404972, study PRJNA504765) | marine sediment metagenome | isolation source: marine sediment core GS10_PC15, 163 cmbsf | place: Arctic Ocean: Southern Knipovich Ridge | collected 2010 | reverse complement strand
AAGAGTGTTAATTACAGGTGCATCTGGAATGTTGGGTGCTACCTTAGTAAAATTATGGTCAAATAAATATAATATTTTTTCAACTAGTCGTGTTAATTTTTCTGATAATACTGCTAAAAATTATAAAACTTTCGATCTAAAAAGCAAAAATTATGAAGATCTTATTGAATGGGCAATCCCGGATATTATTGTTCATTGTGCGGCCATTACGGACATTGATTATTGTGAAAATAATCCAGATGAAGCGATGATTATTAATGGAGAATCAGTTAGAAAATTAATAAATTCTGCACCAAATGCAAAGCTTATTTTTATATCAACAGATGCTGTTTTCCCTTGTCAAACTCATTTAGCAAGTGAAACTTCAACGATGGGACCTGAAAATAATTATGGAAAATCTAAAGAATATGGTGAAAGTTTTATAAAAAAATCTTTAAAAAATAACTGTATTGTGCGAACTACTATTGTTGGAAAAAATATAAATACTTATAAACAGGGATTTGTAGAGTGGATAATAAATTCAATAAAAAGAGGCAATCACATCACACTTTTTAATGATGTTTTTTTTACTCCGATTTCTATTTGGCATCTTGCTGATGAGTTAGAGTGGATCCTAAATAATGATGTGCCGAGAATATTGCATATTTCAGGTGCTGAAATTACGACAAAATATGAATTTGGTTATAGGTTATGTAATGAAATGAAATTGGATGTTTTGCTGATAAAAGCGGGAAGTATGGATAATATTCAATTTAGGGCAAAACGAGCTAAAGATCAAACATTAGATTCCTCTTATTATATTTCTATATCAAAACACAAACTTCCTAACTTAGAAGAAAATATTGAAATATTAATGAGATATTTTGGAGGGTATTATGAAAGAAATTAAAATAGGTAAAAGAAAAATAGGTCCGAGTGAACCAACTTACTTTATTGCTGATATAGCTGCAAACCATGATGGTGATTTAAAAAGAGCTAAAGCATTAATTAAATTAGCAAAAGAAGCAGGTGCGGATGCTGTAAAGTTTCAGCATCATAACGTGAAAAAATATGTTAGCGATTATGGATTTAGATCTTTAAGAGGTAAATTTAGCCATCAAAAAAGATGGAAAAAATCTATATTTGAAGTATATAAAGACGCTCAAATTCCCATTAATTGGACCGAAGAACTTTCATTGTTTTGCAAAGAGATAGGTATAGATTTCTTATCTACACCGTATGATTTGGACATGGTCGATCATCTTGAAAAGTATAATGTTCCTGCTTATAAAATTGGTTCTGGTGATGTGGTATGGCATGAGATGTTAGAAAAAGTAGCAAAAAAAGGAAAACCAGTTATTATATCTACTGGTGCTGCAACAATTGGAGAAGTTCAGGAGTCAATAAAATTTCTAAAATGCATAAATCCAAATATCGCTTTGTTGCAGTGTAACACGAATTACACGGCCAGTAAAGAAAATTTTAAATACATTAATCTTAATGTTTTAACTACTTATAAGACAATGTTTCCTGATGTTGTACTTGGATTGAGCGATCATACTCTCGGGCATACTACTGTTATTGGTGCTGTTTCTTTAGGGGCTAGAATAATTGAAAAACATTTTACAGACGATAATGATAGAGGAGGGCCAGACCATTGCTTTTCAATGAATCCTGATACATGGTATGATATGGTAGAAAATACCCATATTTTAGAGTTAGCTTTGGGTAATTTTACTAAAGAAGTACAAAAAAATGAAATGGAGACAGTAATTCTTCAAAGAAGAAGTATTAGAGTAATAAAAGATATGTCTGAGGGAGAAGTAATTACAAGAGAGAATATAGAATTTCAGCGGCCCGCTCCTGTTGGCAGTTTTAATCCGAATATGATAAATGATTTATTAGGTAAGACAATCAAAACGAGGATTGTAGCTGGAGATTGTTTAAGGAATAAACATATAAATTGGTGAAATTTTGAAAGCAACATTAATAATAACCACGTATAATTATGATATGTATATAAAATATTGTATCGAGTCTTGTTTAAATCAGAAAAATTTTTCTGACTATGAGATAATTGTTATTGATTATGGAAGTACAGACAATACAGTAGAAATTGTAGAACAATATATTAATAAAATTAGATTTTATCATATAAAAAATTCTGGTGTTGAAGTGGCTTCAAATTTAGGAATTTCTAAATCGAATGGAGAATTTATTGTAAGAATTGATGCAGATGATAAAATTCATGAGGAATATTTAAAAGAAACAGTTCCAATTTTAGAATCTAATAAACATTGTGATTTTGTATATTCAAATTATTATGTCATTGATGAAAAGGATCAAATAAAAAATACTATGTTTCTCCCTAAGTTTGAACAAAAAGAAATAAAAAGGAGGGGTGATTTTTTGGCAACTGGAACTTTGTTTAGAAAGAAAGCATTATTTAACGTTGGATTATATTCTGAATCAGTTAAAAATTGTGGCTTAGAAAACTATGAAATTATTTTAAAGTTATTAGATAATGGCAGTAAAGGTATACTTTTAGAAAAGCCTTTATTTTATTATCGGCGCCACCATAAAAATTTATCAAAAGAAAATATTAACAGTATAATATCATATGGTAATAAAATTGCTGTAAAGTATGGGATTGAAAAATATTCCACTAATAAGCACCATCCCTATGGGTTAAAAATATGATGGATAAAATGAAAAAAATATTAGTAGTAGTGGCTCATCCAGACGACGATATTTTAGGTTGTGGTGGAACATTAAGTAAGCTAATAAAAAGTGGAAAGGATATAAAAGTTGTTATTTTGGGCGAAGGTTCAACTTGTCGTTTTTTAAAAGAAAAAATCAATTCGGTTAAAGCTAAGAAAACAATAAATCAGAGGAAACAATTCGAGACTGAAGCTCTAAAAATCTTAGGAGCTAGTGAGTTTATTTTTTATAATCTCCCTTGTGGACGATTTGACACAATACCGATAATTGATATTGGAAAATTGGTTGAAAATGAAATAAATACTTTTAATCCAGATACTATTTTTACTCATTTTGAAAAAGATACAAATAATGACCATCGCTTAGTATTTCAAGCTGTATTACAAGCCACAAGACCTGGTGCACAAAATATTGTTGATAATGTTCTTTCTTTTGAAATATTAAGCTCAACGGAGTGGAGATTTACAGAAGGATTCAAACCTAATTACTTTGTAAATATTGAATTTGAAATTAAAGATAAAATAAATGCTTTTTCTAAATTTACTACTGAACAAAAACCTTTCCCTTTCCCTAGATCGTCAGAAGGAATAGAAATATTGTCAAAATACCGTGGGATGCAAGTGGCAGTTCAAAATGCAGAAGCTTTTTTAATAGTGAGGATTATTGAAAAATGAGAATCGTATGTGTTGGTTATCGTAAATGGGCATTAGATATTTATGATGAAATTGTAAAAAAAACAAAGCACACAACTTTAATAATTAGAAAAAAATCACAGTATAACGAAAAAGCTTTGTATGATTTTAAACCAAATATTATTTTTTTTTACGGTTGGAGTTGGACAATTTCCAAGAAGATAATTGATAATTTTGTTTCCATAATGTTACACCCTTCCCCATTACCTAAGTATATGGGGGGTAGTCCGCTCCAAAATCAAATCATTGCTGGAGAGACAAAGTCAGCTGTTACCCTTTTTCGAATGAGTAATAAAATAGATGCTGGCAATATAATAGCTCAAGAAGAAATTTCACTTGAAGGACATTTATCAGAAATTTTTCATAGAATTACAGAAGTAGGTCTCCGATTGACTATAAATATACTCGAAAATGGTTTTACGGAACATCATCAAGATTTATCTAAAGCTACGGTATTTAAAAGACGTAAACCGGAAGAAAGTGAAATTACAGTTGAGGAATTAAAAAACTCAGATGCTGTTTATTTATTTAATAAAATACGGATGCTTGAAGACCCTTATCCCAATGCTTTCATTCGTACAAAGGATGGTAAAAAATTATTATTTAAAAGAGTAGAGCTTGATGAAGATGAGAAATAATATTTTAAAACAATATTCCAATTAGATAAATAAATACCATACGCTTGGAAATATAATAACTGACTCGCAAATATACGGACATCTTAGATTCCTAACGACATTAAAATATATAGAGATTTTAAGGTCTTATGAGCCTGACAAATCGTTATTATGAAATTAGTAGTGTTTTGCAAACAAAACAACCGAATAGCAAATGGTATGTACAGTGGTGTGAGGAGACAGTAGGTAAATGAGCTATCTAATTTATATTCAATATGGCAATAAGTAAATTATTAAAATATTTTTGTGAAATTTAAGAAAATAATAAGAAAGTTGTTTTGCTTTGGAAAAATCAAATACTATCTTTTGGTTAGAACCGGAAGAATTTAAAGCAATGGTCAAATCAGTAAAAGAAGCAGAAAAGGCTTTGGGTGAAGTTTCCTACGATTTAACCGAAAAGATGAAAAAAAGTCGAGAATTTTCCCGTTCTTTGTTTGTAGTAAAAGACATAAAGGCCGGTGAAACCTTTACCGAAGAAAATATCCGTTCCGTAAGACCCCGGCTATGGCTTACCGCCGAAATATTTAAAAGAAATATTAGGCAAGCGCGCCACTCAAAATATTAAAAAAGGTACTCCGTTAAGTTGGGAACTAGTAAGATAATTAAAAAAATATTAGATTATCATCTTTGATTTGTTTTATCAGGGGTGCCTTATAAAAGAGCTTTATGAATTAGCGGCCATTGGAATCAAGAGAAAAAACAGTGCATTAATATAATCAGATAATAATTGAGGGAAAGAAAAATATGAAATATTATATGGTAGAAGTATATGCTCCAAATTTAAAATTTGAATGCGATGATATTATTGTTGCCTTAACTCCGTGGGCTTCTTATAGCTTGGATAAAGCAGGTATTAAATATAGTATTTTAGAGGATTATTATGATGAGGCTGAATTTTTAAAAGAAGAAGAGGATTATTTTAATAACCAACTTGATTGGTTTGATAAATTTGATAATTTTCTTTTTAATGTTTATCCCGAAGCTAAAAATAAAAATCTTAAATTAGCAACAGGTTATTATTTTGTTATTAAAATTATGCTTGATTCTCTTATAATGCGGAGTAAAGTTATTGATATCTTTATAAATAAAGTCAAACCCAAGAGTATTATATATATATCGACTAGGTGGAAGGAAGATTTAATTAATTCTATTGAATTCCCTTTGTTATTCAGAAAGGGCCAAAGTGTGTTTTCCAGGATCATGCCATTATTTTGTGAGAAATACGATATAGAATTTCAAAGGATAATATCAAAAGAAGGAATACGCCAAGATGATATTCATTCAGGATATAAAAATTTTCCACGAAGAATTAAAAATAGTTTAAAATCTAATATACATGTAAGGAATTTATGGTATTTGTATAAAACATTTTGTATTAATAATATATTTTTAAAATTGCCCAATAAAGATATTAAATGTAATTTACTTTTTTTAAAAATGACTGGTTATAATGTTACAGATATTTGCGAGGAGGCTCAAAAAGAAGGACATAGAGTTTTTTATAAACAAGATGATAAGATTATCAAGAATATTTTATATCCTAAAGTGGTTAAGAATATTTGTCCAGATATTATTTCAATTTCGAAGCAAGACACTACAAAATATATAAAAAATATTTATAAATATGAGATCATCAGCTGGATTAATGAGTATTGTAATATCGATATAACTAATATTATTACGCCGAGATTAAAATATTTTATTAATGAATGGTGTCCCCAAGTTATTTCCTTAATTGATAAGTATGTGAAATTTTATAATGAAAATCAAATCGATTTAGTTATTACTCCCCATATGGTATCGGTAGACGAATTTGCTGCGATTATTGCTACCAGATATAGCATAAAAACAAAAAGTGCTTGTCTACAACATGGAGACGAGGTTTTTGCTTTAAAATTATGGGATTTTGGAGAATATTCTCCATATCATATTTATTTTACTACTAATTATGAAAGGGAAAAATATATCAAAGAAAGGGTTCAGCTTAGAAATTTTGATACTAAGGTTTTTCAGTATTCAAATAGGTATAAAATACTTCCTAAAATAAATAATTTAAAGAATAAAGTCAGAAGTAAAGCAGATCGAAAGACGCTTGTATATGTACCTACAATGTATCAATGGGATAGCACATTTTGGGCTGAATCGCGAATACCAGATACCTGGTATTACTGTTGGCATAAAGAATTAATAAAATATTTTGGTTCAAGGGAAGATTTTAATTTTATATGGAAAGGTATCCCTGGTTCTAATGAAACATATGATCCAATTCCAAACTTAATTGACGATAGAGGATATAAAAATATTAAATATGCCACTGAGCCATTTATTAAATGGATCAAGAGAGCTGATTTAGTCTTACTCGATTATCCGTCTACAGCATTATATGAAGCTGCTGTAAGCGGACTACCCGTCATGTCTTTATATTTTGCACCTTTCACTGTAGTTCGAGAACCGGCTTTAAAATTATTTGGTAAGAGTTTAGCGCCATTCAATAATTTCGATGAGGGTATTACAAAAATAGATAGTTTTTTAAATTCAAATCCAGATGTATTTATTGTATCAATTCCGTATTCTAAAACATCTATAGTTGAAATTTTAGAAAAAATGAAGGGGATATAAAAAGTGAAAATAGTGGATCTAGGCTGTGGTAAAAAAAACAAAAGGATGCGATCGGAATTAGGTATATTTCTAAAGATTCAGACGTGGTATTATTTATAATTTAAACAACTATTATAAGTCAGATATTTTAATAAGGAGGTCTTGTATATGGCGAATGAAGAAAATTACGGGTTAGACATTTTGTTTGTTGTTTCTCCATCCAATGCGCTGAGCGACTATATGCCATCTTATTTTTTATATTTGGCTGGCTATCTTGAGAAGCACGGTTTCCGCATAGATATTGTTGATCCTCATAAGAAAAACATTGACGTAAATTATGACATCATAATCCATGAAGTTAAGACAAAAAACCCGCGTTACATCGGTCTCGCTGCTTTTGTAACAGATTACGATGTAATCACAGACCTTGCTAAAGCAATAAAAAAACATTCCAGTGCCAAAATATTAGTAGGCAATGCCCACCCTTCAGTGGCTCCGGAAGATTTTCTTTATGAAGGCAGCCCTTTTGATATTGTTGTACGGGGAGAAGGTGAACTAACGCTTAAGCAATTTTTGTTAGAATATGATGACACTAAAGACAATAGCCATATTAAAGGAATAGGGTATTTGGAAAAGGGAAGTATAAAAATCAATTCCAATAGAGAGTTTATGGATTTGAGTGAATGTGGTATGCCTGCTTACCATATGCTTGACATAAATTGGTATGCTAAGCCATCAAAATACCTTATCAGGCGTCTTCCCGCATCCTGTGCAGTGATTTATATAGGGAGGGGTTGCCCGTATAAATGTGTGTTTTGTGCTTCAAATTCTGTCTGGCAGGCTAATGATAAAACGAAGGAAAATACCGTTGTACGTAAACGTCCATTACCTGTTGTAATTGAAGAATTAGGTATTTTGCAAAATAAGTATCACTTTGAATTTTTCTATATCATGGATGATACCTTTGGTGTAAAAGAAAACGATATCAATGAATTTTGTGAGGCATATCGTAAAAGTGGGATGAAAATGCTTTGGGGAGCAGATACCAGAAGTAATTGTATCCGAAATGAAGAAATCGTTAGGACGATGAAAGATGCCGGCTGTATTCAGCTTGATTTTGGTGTAGAGACGGGTTCACCAAAACTTTTAAAGATCATCAAGAAAGGTATCAATGTAGATCAAACTATCCATGCCTTTTCATTGTGTAAAGTTAATGGGATGCGAACATTGGCCAATATTCTACTTAACTTACCTGAAGAAACCGAGGAAGATTTGGTTCTAACCCATGAATTACTAGCGAAAATAAAACCCACATACATTTCAGTAGGGGTTACACAACCATATCCAGGAACCGAATGTTATAGTAAGTTTTTGAATGTGCCAATAACTAAGGAAGAGTATTGTGATCTAAACAGGTTAAACCCTCCGGAAGAATACCGGATGTCCAAACATAGATTAAATTTACAGAAATTATTACTTAGTTGGCATCTAAAATATGATGTTCGTGGTCCGCTTGAAAAAAGTATGTTTCAAGCTGACTACAGATATTGGTCTAAAATAACAAAATCCCCCAGAAGATGGAGATACTTGGCGTATTTTTTAAAAGAGATGTTTATTTTTCCATTTCTGAGGTATATCAAATACAGTTTGTTTTATCTTATGACAATAGGCTTAAAAGGTAAAGGTGAGTCAAATTTGAAAGGACATTTTTGAGAAAATGAAAATATTGGATTTAGGTTGTGGCAAAAGAAAACAAAAAGGCGCAATAGGGGTGGATATTTCTAAAGATTCAGACGTGGTATTATTTATAATTTAAACAACTATTATAAGTCAGATATTTTTATAAGGAGGTCTTGTATATGGCGAATGAAGAAAATTACGGGAAAGATATTTTGTTTGTTGTTTCTCCATCCAATGCGGTGAGTGACTATATGCCATTTTATTTTCTATGCCTGGCAGGATATTTGGAAAAGAACGGTTTTAATGTTAAGATAAGAACTGGAAGATGTTTAAAAAAGGGTTTTTAACGATAAGGTAATTTTTAGAGGAGATATATGGACAGGTTTCAATTATCGGAAAGACTAAGCAAATCGAGTCCTATAAAGAGGGTAGAGTTTATTCAGGAGAAGTGCAGGGGTAAAAACGTCTTGGATCTTGGCTGTATCAGACATAACTTAGATTTTGCGATCAGTGACCCGAATTGGCTTCATAAAAAGATTAAAGCGGTTGCCGGAAAGGTAGTGGGTGTTGATTATTTGCTTAACGATGTTGAAAAGCTTAGGAGCATGGGCTATGATATTCTATTTGGCGATGTTACAAAACCTCTTAATATAAATGAGAAATTCGATGTCATTGTAGCTGGTGATTTGATTGAGCATTTGCTAAATATTGAAGCCTTTTTTCTGAATTGTTCGAGATTACTTGTGGAAGGCGGGATATTGATTGTTACTACGCCCAATCCCTTTTTTTCAGAAGAATACCATTATGTTTCATTTAAAAAACAATATCTGGTAAATCCTGAGCATACATGCTGGATCGATCCCCAGATAATGCTTCGGTTGTCAATTAGAGTAGGGTTTTTTATTGCCGAAATTTATTTTGTTGATTCCAGATGGGAGCTGAAAAATCTTATTCTTGAATCAAGGGAGCATGAATGTGATATCTTGAACGGTACATGGAAAAATAATAATATGAACTTTAAGATTAAAAGAAAAATAGCAAGTATATTGTTTCAGCTATTTTATGGACCGTATAAACTTTTAACAGGGGCTGATTCTCCACTTGTAAAATACAGCGATTATTTAGTGGTGTTAAAAGTCGGCACGCTTAATGGTATGCAATTGAACGAAGAATAGTTATACGAGGTTTTGAATCGTCTCATGATATACACTTCGACATGTCCTATATGTAGATCAAATCCTTTTATTACACTTAATAAAAAAATATATCCGGAGAATTACGGGGGTTTGTACCGAAAAGTTGCTTTGGAATATTTTAGGCTTAGCAACCAAATTGTCCCAAAAGAGGTCATCTCTTTTTGCACCAGATGCAGGGTTATATATAGAGCCCATTTTTTTGATGAAAGAGAGATAGAAAAGATTTATAGTAGTTTATATGGAATACTCGAAGATTACATTTATACCAATGAGGGTTTTGTCTATAATAACCAGGCTTTTTTAGATGGTTGCTCCCAAAAGATGTAACAAACATTGCACAAGAGACCGAGTGTCGTTTTAAGATACAAATAAGAGATATTTTTGATATTGGGGGCCGTGATGGATTTAGATTAAAAGATCTTGCTAAGGCAGGGTACAAATGTAAAATCTTTGATCCAATTGATTGTGATGTGTGTGATTCCATGATATCAAAAGAACGCCTTTGGTCTAATCAAATATGCAAGGACGAGAAGGCTGATTTTATATTTTTATGCAATGTTCTTGAACATTGCATTGATCCGTATAGTATTATTATGGACCGTTATGATCACCTTCGTGACGGAGGGTTCTTATATGTCGAACTGCCATCAGATATCGAGACAGTATTTGACTGGATTCTATTTGGAGTATGGTTAAAAAAACCTGTCTATAGATAACACGCACTATATATTCTACCCAAAAAAATCTATATCATTGCTATTAGAGTCGTTTAGGTTTAAAAGCGTGAGGCTTAAATACCCAATTCTGCCGGTGATTAATGCTAGTATTTTGGAAGTGATAAGCCGTAAGGAAAATACTGGGACAAAACATCGCCTTACCACTCTTTAGATTTTGATTTAGTAAACTCTGGTTATTTTCCTAGGTTGTTGCGTCGTATCGTAAGAAAAGCTAAAATTGACTTTTCTGTTTACCTCAATCATTATGATATATTATGATAATATTATGATAATATTTATATAGGAGATTATGCAATGAGTGAGAAAAGTGCGATAGAGAAAACTGATATCATTCTTATCCAGCCGCCGGGATGGTCGGTGCAGAATCCACCGATGGGGCTTGCTCTCCTAAAAAGCTACCTTTCGCAGAAAGGTTTTAATGCAAGCGTAATGGATTTGAACATCATAATTTATAATCTGCGGCAAGGACGATACAAGCACGCATGGGACTTGGCGAACGGCTATTACACTTGGGAATGTTCTTCTTATATAAATGCGATGTTTGAGGATTACACGCCGGATATTCTTAATTTCATTTATTCTGTTCTTTCTCATAAGCCACGTGTAATAGGCATTTCTGTTCACTGCTCTACGGCAATCTCAGCTAAATTATTGGCGGAGAAATTCAGGCAGGTAGCGCCAGAAACAAAACTTGTTTTCGGCGGACCTCAATCTATTGAAGGCGGGGAACTTTGGAAGGAACTGTTTGCTGATAATCTGGCCGATGCCGTAGTTTTTGGCGAAGGTGAGGAAACTTTGACCGAATATCTCGCCTTGGCAAGCTATGATCATCCTGTAAAAGGCATGGCAATAAGAACCCCGACTGGGGAAATTTTAAAAGGGACACAACGAGAGCTTATAAGCTCACTTGACAGTCTCCCTTTTGCAGATTTTTCGGATTTTGACCTTTCACATTACGAAGGGGAAAACGTTTTGCCTACATATTTTTCGCGTGGTTGCATAAACCGATGTATTTACTGCACGGAGAATAAATTCTTTCCGAAATTCAGGAATCGAACGGGTAAAAGGGTTTTTGATGAAGTATTATACCAGCTTTCTCTTTACCCTGCGATAAAATATTTCAGGATGCATGATTCGGTGTCAAACGGCAATATGCATGAATTGGAGAAGTTCTGCGAACTTCTTGTAGAAAACGGGGTTAGAATAGGTTTCAACCTGGAAAATGCTGTTGTAAGAAAAGAGATGACGCAACAGTTTTATAAAAAGTTAAAAAAAGCCGGTTGTACCCTTATAGGTTACGGGCTTGAAACACCATCAAAACGACTTTTGAAAGCCATAGGAAAATACGTTTGCCTTAATGCGGATTTTGACCGGGTGATAGAAGATGGTGTGGCAGCAGGATTCACTATCGGTATCAACATGATGTTCGGGCTGCCTGGAGAAACCAAAGAGGATTCGCAGATGCAACTTAAGTTTTTGGAAAAACACCGCAGAAATCGCAAGCACATACTTATAAACCCCGCCTTGAATTTCTGCTATTTACCCGAGGGTTGTGATGCCCGTGAAATGCCACACAAATATGGTATAGACATTTCCGGTGGCGAGCTTTTTTGGTCAAGCGATGGTGGAGCGAACAATTTTGAGAGTAGAATGGCCAAGTTTGATTACTTCTGTGCACTTGCCAAAAAGCTTGACTACAAAAACCTTTTTGACGTAACCGAAAATCTAAACAAAAACGAGATGCTCGGCAGATACTGGTGGGTTAAGGGTGACTTAAACAAAGCTCTTGAACATTTAAACAAATCATTTGATGATGAAGAAAAAACGATTGAGCTTGCTCGCGAAATATTATCGCTGCAGGAGATCTTGGGGAGAAAAAATGGAATTAATACTAAGATGGAAGATTATTTAAGTAATGCTATAAATAGTGAAGGGGCTTTATGGCAGTCTGTAAAAAATAGAAATGATTTAAGCTGTTTTATTGCCGGGTTTGACATGGGTGTATTAGAATTAAAACAAAAAGGATTTTTTTCAGGCAATCCCATGCCGATTTTTAATTTAACTGTTGTTGGGATAAAAAACTGGATTAAATACATACTAAAATTTCAGAGGAGAAAGAACAGGCGCAAAAATGCAACTTTAATAGAGTTGACGGTTTTTGCCGAGAACAAAGTAATGGCTCTAAAGGAAATCAAGCTTGAAATATAAAATGAATATATCGTTAGACCAGTTTTATTATAAAAAGCGAATACTTATAACAGGCGGCTCTGGTTTTATAGGCAAACATCTTAGCCATAAATTATTGGATTACGATGCGGTTGTTTCAGTAGTTGACATAAATTCACAGCATACTGAATCAATAAATGCTATCAAATGCGATATTTGTGATTATAAAAGATTAGAAAAAGTGATTAAGGACATTTCTCCTGAGGTTGTATTTCATTTAGCTGCAAATATAGATAGAAGCTCTAACTCTGATATTATGCGGAACATGATATCAGTTAATCTTATGGGTACTCTTAACTTATTCGAATCTTTAAAAAATATTTCTTCATGCCAATCAATTATTGTTGCGGGTACTTCAGAGGAATATGGTAATAATCAGGTCCCTTTTAAGGAATATTACAAAGAAGATCCTATCAGCCCATATTCTTTCTCAAAAGTGTGTGCATCATATTTATCTAAAATGTTATTTAATGTTTACAAATTACCAATTATAACTCTACGTCCAACTTTAGCATATGGCCCTGGTCAAAAAGAAACAATGTTTATCCCGACATTAATAAAGACATTATTACGTAATGAAAGATTTATAATGACTCCTGGGGAACAAACAAGAGACTTTCTATTTATTGATGATCTTGTGAATGCCTATATACATGCGGGAGTTAGTGAGGGACATTTTGGAGAAATATTTAATATAGGTTCTGGGAAGGCATATAAAATTAAAGATATAGCTTATCGGATTGCCTCATTTCTTGATAAGCAGAATTTTTTAAAGATAGGAGCGAAAGATTATAGAAAATCTGAAATTATGTCATATTTTGTAGATATTTCTAAAGCAAATAATTATCTTAATTGGACGCCGAAAATTGAAATAGACGAAGGATTGAAAAAAACTATTGAGTGGTATTCCCGTGGAAAAAGATAAAAAGAAAATTAAAATATTATTTTACTCTGATTGTCATTTTTTTGCAGGTTGTGAAAATATGCTTATATCCATATTTAACAATCCTAATATACATAAAGAGTTTGATATTGTTTTTGCTTATCGGTTTAGCAAGAAATATGCAGAAATCTTTCATTCAAGACTTAAAATAAATATTAATGAGATTCCCTTGAAATTAGCAACCTTTGTTCATTTGTTTGACGAGATAAATAAATTAAAGATTAATTTATTAGTAAAAAAAATATTAAAAGCTATTTCTATTCTATGTTTTAAATATATATTTTTTATTTTTAGTATCTTTAAATTATTTATAGTCTTTCGTAGGGTTAAACCGGATATTTTGCATATAAATAACGGCGGATATCCTGGTGCATACTCATGTATTTCTGCTGTATTTGCAGCAAGGTTAGCGCGGATTGACAAGATAGTATTTGTAATTAATAATATAATTACTCCATATAATAATGTTTTAAGATATATTGATAAGCCTGTCGATAAATTTGTTAAGAATAATGTCTCTATGTTTCTTACCGGGTCAAAATATGCAGGAGATAAGATACGTGATTTGTGGAATCTACCCAGAGAAAAGGTAATTAATATTCCTAATACTGTTTTGCAGAGACCGTTAGCTGAACCAAAGGACTTGATTTTTAAAAGGTTGGGAATTAGTAGTAGTAATATTATTTTGGGAAATATCGCTCTTCTTGAACCTCGCAAAGGGCAAAAATATCTTATTGAGGCCTTAGCCGTTATTAGAGATAAATGTGATAATTCTAAAAATATAAAATTGGTAATTGAGGGTAGAGGAAATCAAAAAGGATATTTAGATAAATTGGTGAGTGAGTTAAAGCTTAAAAAAAATATTCTTTTTTTGGAAAATGAAAAAAATATTTTTGATATAATTAATATTTTTGATGTATTTATTTTACCTTCAATTGAAAATGAAGATTTCCCTAATGTTATATTAGAAGCAATGAGTTTGGGGAAACCTATTATAGGTACGAATATAGCAGGAATTCCGGAACAAATAGAAAATGGAGTAAATGGATTTGTTGTAGCCCCGCAAGATATTTATTCTCTTTCGAACGCTGTGATATTATTAATCAAGGATAAGAAGAAACGTGAACAAATGGGTGCAAAGAGCCTAGAACGTTTTAATAGACTTTTTTCCTATAAAATAGTCATTAATAAATACATAAACTTGTATAAAAATATGTGGAGCTGCAATGAATAAGGAAAAGGGAACATAGGTTAAAGAAGTTTTCATGTTTTGCGATGAGTACTTACTAGAAAAAGAAGTGAAACTCAATTTACGGCTAGTGGTTGAAATATGACTCATACAAAATCTTTGATATATCAAAATATATGTTATTGGGATTTCAATGATTTTCTCTATATTGCAGTTATCAAGGGGGAAGTAATAAAGGAATATTTTTATAATTATGAAATTCTATCTAATGACTTTACTATTGAGCTCGGATCCAAAAATGTAAAAATATATCCTAAGTATTCAGAAATAGGGTGAAAATTACCTTAGTAGACACAGGTTTAAAAACCATAAGAGGGGATCGGAAGAAACGTATTGCAGGCTTCTACCAGCGAGGTATACGGAGATCCGGAAGTACACCCTCAAACGGAAAGTTACCGGGGAAATGTAAACCCAATTGGTCCCAGGGCTTGTTATGATGAAGGTAAAAGATGTGCAGAGAAATTATTCTTTGATTATTATAGGCAATTGAAAATCAAAATCAAAGTAACAAGAATCTTCAATACTTACGGGCCTAAAATGCAGCCGGATGATGGCCGGGTTATCAGTAATTTTATTGTACAGGCTTTAAAGAATGAAAATATTACTATATAGGGCGATGAAAGCCAAACGAGAAGCTTCAGTTATGTAGATGACTTAGTAGAAGGAAATATTTATATGATGAATACTAGAGAAGATTTTGTAGGACCAGTAAATCTTGGTAATCCTGAAGAATTTACTATTTTAGATCTTGCGAAGAAAATAATTAAATTAACTAATTCAAAATCTCAACTAGTATTTAAGGAATTAACAGAAGATGATCCTAAAAAACGAAAGCCAGATATTTCATTAGCAGAAAAAGAATTAAATTGGAAACCCTCAACATCTTTAAAAGAAGGACTAGCCTATACAAAAGAATATTTTAATAAATTGCTTGGAAAGGTTAGAATTATTATGAAAAACTCATTTACTAGTGTTATTGTGCCCACATATAATCGTGCTAATTTTGTAGGTGAAACTATAGAATCTATCTTAAATCAGACTTATGTAATTTTGAGTTAATTACTGTTGGCGATGATTCTATTGATAAATGATAAAACAGAAAGTTGATTAGAAAATTTAAAGATAGTCGTATAAAATACAGCAAAACTGATAACTGGATTAAATTAGCCAGAAAAAAATAGTTATTTTTGTATAAACGGAATATGGGGAAAATAAATTAACCAGGAGGTTATCGCATGAGTAATATGGATGTTGTAATCCTATGTGGCGGTAAAGGTACCCGTTTAAGTGAGGAAACAGCTAAAAAACCAAAACCTATGGTTGAAATTGGTGGTATGCCAATCTTGTGGCATATTATGAAAATTTATAGTTATTATGGCTTTAAACGATTTATACTATCTTTAGGTTACAAAGGTAATCAGATTAAAGAGTATTTTTATAACTATAGAATTACTGGTTCTGATTTTTCAATAAAAATGGATCCAACTCATATACCAGAATTTTTTAATTATTCAGATGACAAGGATTGGGAGATAATTTTCGTTGATACGGGTTTAGATACACTGAAAGGCGGCAGGATAAAAAGAATTGAAAAATACCTTAAATCAGATAGTTTTCATTTAACTTACGGAGATGGTGT
>SDBS01003092.1_pt1 | contig 16340 bp, 18 predicted proteins | sample 2277091 | NCBI WGS metagenome assembly SDBS01 (sample SAMN10404972, study PRJNA504765) | marine sediment metagenome | isolation source: marine sediment core GS10_PC15, 163 cmbsf | place: Arctic Ocean: Southern Knipovich Ridge | collected 2010 | reverse complement strand
GATTACATCAGTTTTCCGACAGCAGGTCGTCATACTCCAGCTCGAACCTGAGCTTGTGCTTCGCCTCCTCCTGCGCCAGGGCAAGGAAGACGTTCCTGACCCGCTCGTCGGAAGCGACGCCGGCGAGATCGGAGTAGAGCCTGAACGCTGCCTTCTCCTTCTTCATCGCCAGGATGAGCGCATCCTGGAAGCTCATGTCAGGGCGAGGTATTACGTCCACCAGATAGTCGCTGATCTTCAGGTCCTGGACGGATTGACCCGAGGGCTCGAAGCTCTCACCATTCTTCACTGCCACGAGCCTGTCCTTGTGGACCATCTCCTCCTGTGCAAACTCCAGGAGCGCCTTGCGCATGCCGGGTGATTCCGCTCTCTCGGCCAGCTTGGTATAGAACGCCACTGCCCCCTCTTCTTCACCAATCGCAAAGTCGAGTACGTCATCCACCGATATCCATTCCCTCATCACTCTCCTCCAGTCATCCTGTATTGTGATAGTCCGTTGGAGCAGTTCCGCCGGGATCCTGCGACAGCAGTATATAACGCGGTGGGAACGATCGCTGCTATTCCCCCGTCTTCTTCCTGTGCAGGCTTATGATGTCCTCGCGGAGCTCCTCTGCTGTGAAGGGTGGGCCGTCGGAGCGATAGGATGTCCCTTCGAGCAGGATTCCGTCTGATATGCCCCATTCCAGAAGATTCTCGCGGATGGAGGTATCGACCTCCGTGAATTCGACGACATCCTCGAGTCCCTCCACCGCTTCCCGTGCCATCAGGTTGAAGCCGCAGCCGTTACACCAGCCGGTAAAGAGGGATACTACGCTTACTCTGTCAGGATGCAGCAGACCGGTCTTCAACTGTCGCAGCATTTGCGGGGGCTCAGCATCATCGGTGAATGGCTTCCAGACCAGGACATCGTTGTCGATCTGGTCGATCCTGGAATAACCCATGTACTCGTAGAACGAGACAGGGTTCCAGTAGGGGAAGTCCTTGCCCCAGACGGCCACACCTTTGAACCCGGATTCCCTGGCGTCCTCTTCGATGGCTTCTAGCATGAGCCTGCCGTAGCCCTGGCCCTGCTGGTTTCCTATGTGATGATCGTAGCCGTGTACCCACATGCAGAGGATTGCCATCAGGTCTCTGCCCTCGTAATGCGAGTACTCGATCGGCAGATACTGGCAGAGGCCCACCACTTCACCGGAGTCCGAGATCAGGACTTTTGCCCGGAGCCCCCTGTCCCTGTGCTCCTCGTACCAGTGGCGACGTATTGCAACTACCCGCGGGTCATCGGCTCTCTCGTCGTGAAGACAGCGGAAGAAGGTGCCCTCGGTCTCCTTCGAAACGTCTTCCAGTCTCAATTGTCTCCTCCTTCGTTCTATGCCGGTGTTCTCAGTTCATAGAGTTTCCAGATTTCTGAACTGCCTGTATAGCACCGCCCCACCCCACACGAATGCGAGCAGCATGAGTATCGTTCCAGCGGCTGAGGAAAGCCTGGCAATCGCATTGTCGTGCTCGAGCAGATGGAGCTCGCTCAGTATGTAATTCCAGTCGTGGAATCCGTACGGGGCCGATGCCCCCGTATTGCCCCCGAGTAACGGCAGCCTTAGAGCCCTGGCGTCGTTTATGTAGGGAGCGAGGTCGAGGAAATTCCCTCCCAGCCACCAGAGAGAAACAGAAGCCCCGAAGGGATCCTTCGTTTTCAGGAGCAGCACGAGGAGACATACCACCGGCATGATGAGCTGGCCCAGGCTCCCGCCCAGCGATGTCAGGAGACTGCTGCCAAATATCCGGAAGATGACATGGCCTGCCTCGTGGAAGGGAAGGTTCACGAGGTGCATAAAGGACCTGCCGGCGTAATTGCTCTCCAGAGGTGAGAGTATGAACCAGAAGCTCCAGACGAAGAGGGCGATCAGAACTGCACTCCTCGCATACACGTCCAGCCGTGATATGTGCGGCTTCACATGGAGAAGGCGGCGGGAGATAAAGAACTCCCGCTCGAGCGGGTCCGCGCTGTCGACGATCTTCGTGTAGTCACGCTTTACGTACCGTTCGAAGATGAGCCCGCACCTGGCACACTCGGTTCTGTCGTCATCCTGCATGTGGCCGCACTTGGGGCATTTCACGGAGCGTTCCAGCCCCTCTCAATCCCGCAAGAGATGTTCTTCGAGATCGACACCGAGTCCGTCGGAGATCCTGTTCACAAAGGCAAAGTAGGCACCGATCGAGCAGATGTCATGTATGGCACGGTCGTCGAATCCTGCATCCCGCAGGGCCTCCGTGTCCTCACGTGTGATCTCCCAGGGAGTGCATGTCAATCTGAGGGTGTACTTCACCATAGCCCGTTCAGGGGGGGGCAGGTTCGAGAAGGAGAGTGACTGGAGATCCTCGAGTACCATGTCGATCTCCTCCTCCGTTCTTCCCTCATCGGTCATGTTCCGGCGGAGACCCGCTCCGTGGTGGGCAATTCAATACCGGCAGACGTTGGCAATCGAGACGACCACGGCGATCATCTCGCGCTGTGAGGGAGTCAGAGGACCCTTCGCGATCATCAGCGAACGGTAAAGATCGTAGTGGTGCTTCATCACGCGGCTGTTCACCCGGTGAATCCTGAGGATGTTGTCATCGTCAGGCACCCGATTGGAATCCGGGACCTCAAGATCGTCGACGTAACCGATATATGCCATTGCAGCTCCTCTGTCCCTCATGTGTGCTCGACTTGACGCACGCTGGCGCCGGGACATTATTATTCCAGTGAACTATCCAGTCAATTTCGATCGGGAGGTTACATCTGTCAGTACTGCCCTTTCAGTGGATGAGAAGAGAGAGATGCGGAGACCGAAGCCTTTACCGGAGGCGGAAAGGGAACAGGTTCCGTACAGACTGAAAGGACAGCAATGTCAGGCAGAAGGACACTTACGGCCCTCCTGATCACTCTCCTCACAATAGCGGCCTGCAGCTCCTCTACCGGACCGGGAGCACAGGGACCTCCGTGGATTCCTCCGGACTCAGCGTACAAAGTAGTGGAGAACCTGGAGTACGCCTGGTGCACCCAGGACATCGAACTGGTTGCCACTTCTCTCGATGACGCTTTTGAACACCGCCTTCTCGAGGAGGACTGGGATGACTACAACGGAGACGGCATCATTGACACATACTGGGATAAGTATCTCGAGCTGGAATTCACGGAAGGGACCTTCAACGCAGCCGACTCTATATACATGGACATCTCCGGAACCTCTGAATGGCCGTGGAGCGAAGACTCCTCAGGACAGAGCCTGGAGCTCCAGCGATCTGTCTACCTCGAGGTCCACTACCCCGATACGGTTGGAATCTCATCCGAAGCGGTAGTGTTTATCTGCAGACCGAACCAGGACGGCACCTGGTTCATCTGGCTCTGGATCGACCAGCTGGAGGTTCTTGATGAAAACGTATGCCGCACAACTCCTACTGGCCATCCTCCTGCTTCTGCAGGGCTGCAGCTCTTCCACGGATCCTAATCCGAGCGAACAGGAGGAGCCTCCGTGGATTCCTCCGGACTCGGCGTACAAGGTCGTGGAACGGCGATTCGACAGGTGCGTCCTGGGAGCTGCAGAGAACATTCACGCTGAAGGTTTTCCTGTCGGAATGGGAAGGCTTCCAGGCATCAGGGGCAGAGATATTCATCTGCAGGCCCGATGAAGACGATGAATGGTACGTCTGGAAATGGTTCGACCAGTCCGAAACGAAGGAGCAAATGACCTGGGGTGATACCAAGAAGCAGTTCATGTGACGGGAAATCCCGGTTGAGAATCAGTTTTCCGGGCCTGCCAGCTCGCTCCTGAGTTCCTCGAGGAGCTTCACGTACTCCTCCGCTTTCTCCGCTTCCCAGGTTTCCCGTCGTGCTCTTCACCACCATGGGTATATCCTCTGTTCTGGCGATGCTCAGGGCATCGTGGAGAAGGTCTATTGCTTCATCCAGCTCCCCCGACTCCAGGTGGACCAGTCCCATCGAGTTGTAGAGGTTGGCGACCTTCTTCAGGTCACCCAGCTCACTGTAAATCCCGCAGCTCCTCTCGAGGAATTCCAGCGCCTCCTCGCCGCTGCCCTGTTCGAGGTTGGCCATTCCAAGGGAGTTGAGACATTTCGGTTCGAGCCTGTCGCAGCCGGTCCGCCCGCAGAGCTCGAGAGCCTCTGTGGCCAGTTCAGCAGCCCTTGCAGGTGCTTTCTTCCAGAGATGACAGGACATCCGGTAAAGGGCTTCTATACGCTCTTCACCTTCCGCTGTCCCCAGCTTCTCGAGCAGTTCGCGCTCCGATTCTTCTGCGGGCATTATCCTATGGCGTGAGGCGCTTTACGTCCCTGGGGAACATGGTCGTGTACCTGATGTTGTCCACACCAAGGATCCTCGCCGTAAGACGCTCTAGCCCTATGGCAAGACCTCCGTGAGGGGGAAGTCCGTACCTGTGGGCCTGCAGGTAGCCCGAGAAGTCGTCGGGATCGAGACCGAAGGCCCGGAGCTTGTCCACCTGCATTTCGTAGCCGTGAATCCTCTGCCCGCCCGTGGTCACCTCGAGCCCGCGGAAGAGAAGGTCGAAGCTGAGCGTGGTTCCAGGATTCTCGGGGTCGTCCATCGTGTAAAAGGGTCTTTTCTCTGTAGGGAAATGCGTTACGTAGAGGAATTCACTGCCATACTCCGCTGCAATGTAGTCACAGAGGACCCTTTCCTCCTCAGGCTCAAGGTCGGGCTCGCCGGAGTAATCCCTGCCGGTCACCCTTCCTGCAATCTCATGGGCTTCGGCCAGGGTCAGGGAAGGTATCTCTTCGCCGATGGCGGGAATATCAACTTCGAGCAGACCAAGTTCGTATCCGTAATCCATCCGCAGGATCTCAAGGCTATGCGCGAGCAGCGCCGACTCGAGTGACATTATGTCCGTGAAGCTCTCGATGAACCCCATCTCGAAGTCGAGAGAGGTGTACTCGTTGACATGCCTGGAGGTCTGGTGAGGTTCCGCCCGGAAAACGGGGCCGACCTCGAAGACGCGTTCGTATATCCCGACGCCAATCTGCTTGTAGAACTGCGGTGACTGAGCCAGGAACGCCTCCCGGTCGAAGTACTGGATCCTGAAGATGTTCGCACCGCCCTCCGCGCCGGTCAGGCAGATCTTCGGGGTGTGAATCTCTGTAAAGCCGCTTCCCAGGAGGTATTCCCTGAATCCTCTGGTTAGAGCCTCTGAGACCTTCAGCCTGGCCCTTTCGACCGGATGCCTGAGGCTGAGGGGGCGGAGGTCGAGGTTTGTGTCCAGGTGGAGGTCGAGTACCCGTTTGGTCATGTCCACCGGAGCCTTTTCCGCCGGTGTGGAGACTATTTCGACGGCATCGACCTGCAGTTCCACCGTTCCGGGATTGATGGAAGGATCCTTGATGCTCGCTTCCTTCACGGTTCCTGTAATGCGTACGGCCTGCTCCTCGGCCAGCTCTTCCAGAAGCTTCTCGTTGCCCTCGTTTCCCAACACGCACTGGACCAGTCCGTCGTGACGCCTGAGCACGATGAAGGCTCCCCAGCCCAGGCGACGGATACGCATGATCATCCCGTGTACGATAACCTTCTGGCCTGTCATCCCCTCGAGATCGACCGCACTCAGAGGCCGTTCCCTCTCTCCCGTCCGGATTTGTCTCATGAGAATCTCCCCGATGTCTGACTGGTGTCGCTAAATACTGTCATCAAAAGAGTTGGACGATTGACTGGCAAGTATAACGGGAACCGGGTCGGTTTCAAAACCACTCACATGCCCTGCTCACTTCCGTTGACCGTATCGAAACTTCTGATGAGCCTGTGCGGAGTGGAGACGAAGTGGGTGAGTGCTTTCCTGATCTGCTTCTCCATGTCAACAGACGACTTCTCCGCTTCGACGGCGCCTTCCCCCTCCCCGATCCGGGACCTCACACGGAACAGCCTGGCGAGAATTGCCGCGGCCTCCGGCTGGAAGAAGGTCCTGCTTCTCTCGAGGAGCTTCTCGAGGTGCTCGATGCTTCCCTCCTCCCGGGCAGTCTCCCTCTCGATATCAAACCTCTGGGAAAGCCTTGCAAGGCACTTTCCGAGGAACTCGATCTCGCTGATCAGGGACCAGTTGTTCCCGGAAGCATCACCCGCTTTTTTGCTTGTCATGGATAACCCCTGCTAGTAGGATTCACCGGTACAGACCAGTCCTTTCATCACCGTCTCCACACCGAGGAGCAGTCATGCCGGAAACCTTCAGGATTCTCGTCATCAATCCCGGGTCGACATCCACAAAGATATCCGTCTTCGAGGACGAGAGGGAAGTCTGGAGCAGCAAGCTGAAGCATTCGTCGGAAGAGATCGCCCGGTTCGACAGGATCATCGACCAGTACGATTTCCGCCATGATGTCATCCTCAGAGAACTCGAGAAGGCGGGGTACAGTATCGACACCTTTTCCGCCGTTACAGGTCGGGGAGGTCTCCTCATGCCCATGGAGGGTGGAACGTACAGGGTCACGGAGAAGCTGCTGGACGACCTCAGGGCTGAGGTCCAGGGTGACCATGTCTCCAATCTTGGCGCGCCGATCGCGTATCAGCTCGCCGGCGAGGCAGGCTGCGAATCCTTCATAGTCGATCCAGTCGTGGTGGATGAGATGGAGTCGCCCGCCAGGTACTCGGGACATCCAGCGCTTGCCAGGAGGTCCATATTCCACGCCCTCAATCAGAGAGCAGTAGCCAGGAGGGCCTGCCGGGAGACCGGGCGTGAATACATGAAATCGAGGCTGATCGTAGCTCACCTCGGCGGCGGCATTTCCGTGGGTGCTCACTCCATGGGCCGGGTCATCGATGTAAACAACGGACTGAACGGTGACGGTCCCTTTACTCCCGAAAGAACTGGCGGTCTCCCGTCAGGCGATCTTGCGGAACTCTGCTTCTCGGGGAACTACACCTTTGACCAGGTGAAGAAGATGATCAAGGGCGAGGGCGGGGTCGTGGCTTACCTCGGCACCAACGACATGCTCGAGGTCGAACGTGAAGTTGCGAAGGGAAACGAGGAGTACAGGGAGGTCTACTACGCCATGGCCTACCAGATCGCAAAGGAGATAGGCGCTCTCTCCGCGGTGCTCTCCGGCCTGGTCGACCTCATCGTGATCTCGGGCGGCATTGCCTATGACAGCACATTCATCGGATGGATCAGGGAGCGTGTAGAGTTCATCGCAGAGGTAAGGATCTATCCCGGAGAAATGGAGATGGAGGCGCTCGCACGGGGCGCGCTGCGAGTTCTGCGGCATGAGGAACAGGTGAAGACCTATCAGGGATGATATGAACGCCGATGTAAGTTGTCTCACCGGTAACACGCAGCGGCAGAGTTGAGCAGTCAGGACCGGACGGAGCGGGGATTCCCCGATCCAGGTGGCCTTTCCATCCTGAACGACATAGCCCTGCCCGCCGGGGTTATGGCAGCTGCCGTGCTCCTGGTCTTCCCGGGACTCTTCGACGCGACATACAACAGTCGTCTCGTGCTCTATCCCCTTCTCGGAGCATTGCTGATCCTGGCAGGCAGGCATCGTCTCTCCGTCAATCATCTCTGTGTGCTGGCGGGTCTCACGGTCGTACCGGTGGTCTCGATCATCTGGCTCGAGGTCCTGCGGTACATCAACAGCACGAGAGACGTCATCCCGCAGGAGAGGTATCCGGAGCTGTACCGGATCCTGGACACTGCGGAACAGTCGCCCAATACGGTGGTTAAGGCCGATGCAGCCAGAACCAGGATGATTCTGGATAGCCATGCCTATCGTCTCCAGTGGACACCGGAGTAGTTTGGAATCCATGCAAATGCTCAACAGGTACACCCACCTTGACCGACAAAACAGGAATTGTATGATTGTTATTGGTGTATTGTCACTATCATGGAAAGGAATGAATATGCGCTATCTTTTCGTTCTTCTTATTCTTGTGTCATTCGCCTTCGCGAGTGATCCGTTCACCGACAGCAGCCCCAACCCGGGTCTCCCTGGCGGGCAGGGCGGCTCAGATGCCCTCCTCGATCAGCTCGATTACATCGATCTCGAGGCTCTCGGAACTACCGTTTACTGCGTTGGAGTCGGCTGGGACGGCACAAATCTCTGGGTCACCGATGGGCAGACTGGTCTCGATATCTGGATCATTACGCCCGGCGGCGTTCTCGTCACGGTTGTCCCCCAGTCCGGCACATCCGGGTGGGGTCTTCGTGACCTCTGCTGGGACGGCACCCGCATGTTCGGCAGCCAGAGCAACCAGGTACAGTACTACGACGAGAACTACACCTACGTGAACTACTACAACTGCTATGCATGCTCCCCCAACCGTGCTCAGGCCTACCACGACGGACACTTCTACACCGGCACCTTCCAGTCCCCCAATGTCTACGAGGTAACCTGGGATGGCGTTGCCGGTAGCACCGCTACGTACACGACCTGGTCCACTGCAATTACCAACAATGGGTGCTACGGCGCCGCCTACGATGATTTTAACGAATGCATCTGGGTATCCACCGCAGCCGGTGACGGCGTGATCTACCAGATCGACATGACCGGCACACTCATTACAGCACACACCTACGCGATCGGAACCGCCGGCGGATGCACACCCGGCGATCTCGACGGCTATCCCGGCCAGACCCAGCTCTGGGTCCTCGAGCAGGGCACACCCGACGCTCTCCACTGCCTCGAGGCCCAGCCCGTGGCACTCGAGAGGGACACCTGGGCAGGAATCAAGACTCTCTTTTAGGGACCCTGCATTTCACGAACAAGGGAGGGTCTCCGGACCCTCCCTTTTAGCAACTACTGGATCTGCAGGAAGGGAAGGACATCCTGAAACCAGCAGCAATCCTGACGGCCTCTGTCCTTATGGCGGCATTTCTCCTGGCATCGTGCGGAAGCGGGGAGCCAGATGGCGATACATGGCTGATCAGGCTCAGTGACACAACAATCACTGTTGCAAATGCCGGCGAAGCCTGGGCAGAGCTCTCACAGGAAGAGAAGGATTTCTTTCTCTCGCGGAGCAACCAGTTCGGGGAGTTCATCGTCTCCCTCTCCAGGAAAGCCATGATCGTTGCCGAAATAGAAAGACTAGGCTCCATGGAGAGACCGGGGATCATCGCCCTCGGAGACGCATGGGCAAGGCGAATGGGCTACTCCCTGGGCAAGGATCACATCGGGTCGATTATCGAGGCGTCGATCACCGACGACGACATCGCATACTACTTGAGCACGATGGGCAAAATGGTCTGGTATACTCTCTTCCCGGGCACTCCGGGGGAAACGGGGACCGGGCCTGACCACCTTCCCAAGCTCAGGCCGGAACTCGCCATGCACCTCGATTCCATGCAGGTCGGAGAGGTGCTTTCTCTCGCGGATGGAACACCGGTCAGGCTAGATTCAATCGTTGTGACCGATCCTGAGCTGGTCGCTGAAGCCCTTCAGGATACTTCCGGAGTCACCTCGTATGCCAGGCAGCAGCTCCGGTCGGCCTGGAGCAGTGATATGATCGACGCGATAATCGACTCGATTCTCACGGAAGCTGCTCCGGAGATAAGACAGGATGCAATTGAAAGGCTTTCTGCATCCTATTCGGGTCTCTCCGCTTTCGTTGCGGGAGATACCCTGATGACCTCCGGACTCGGGGTGTGGACATCGTCGGAGCTGATCTACGAGATCGAGTTCATGAGCAGGGAGACGCTTGTCAAGCCGGAAGACACCACATGGGTCAGCTGGCTGGCCGGACGGGTGCTCGCCACCGAAGCAATGCTTTCGTACATCAGCTCCGTTTCTCCGGAGGCACTCGACTCGATCGAGCACGGCAGACAGACCTGGATGATGAGCGCTGCATCGGAGAGTCTCTACACCGATGCGGTCAGCAGGCAGGTAGAGATTACACCGCGTATTCTCAGGGACGAGTACGACAGCCTGAACGAACTGCCCGTGATACCCGAGATGAGGAGTATCCAGTGCGTCTGGATACCGCTTGACATGGTCGACGAATACAGAATGGCCCTGCATTCCGGGGATATCGAGCAGCTGGTGTCGGAAATGGGGTTCTGGGACTTTCTGCTGGAGGACGATTCTCTCTCGAACATCATGCGACCGCTTCTGCCGACGGAGATTCCGGGAAGGCAGGGTGAAGCGGTATTTGCACTCGACAAGGGAGATACGTTACATTGGTCGGAACCTTTCCCCCTGGTGGAAGACTACTCTTTCTTCGCATTCAGGCTGGTGAAGGTCTTCCCGTCGCACGAAGCGGCTTTCGAGGAGATCGAAAGCGAACTTGCCATGATCATCAGGACCAGGCTGGAGGAGGATCGGACGAACGTGTGGCTGCTGGAGCTCGAGGACAGATATGAGCTAAGGATAAACGAGGAAGTTCTCTCCAGTCTCCCCGCAGATCCTGCGCTCTGGAAGGATCTCTGAGTCCAGAGCAGCCCTTGACTTCGAATGCGAAATGTTTTCAAATCCGGGTACGGGATGGATTCTGCGAAAACCACTAAGCCCTGAGATGGGCAGATCGGGTGCATTGCACCCGGATATAGGAGGAAAAATGAAAACCTTTGCTCTGACACTAGCAGCCGTGCTGATCTGCGCAGGTCAGGTAATAGCTTTGGGGGATACAGTTGACGACGCTGTTCTCCCCGCCTTTGGTCAGTCGAATAACTGTGGAATCGCGTTCTCCATCTGGGACGGTCCTACAGCCGTTCTCTTCGACAACGGTCCCTTCGTCAACAGCATCGGCACTGGTGTAGGCGGCGCGGACGAATCGGTAGCTGCCGCAGATGAGGAGAACAACGGCTTCGGATGCCAGTACGAGTACGGGTACATGCTCACCGACGACTTCGAGGTCCCGTCAGGGGAGCTGTGGGACATCAGCAAGATTACGCTCTTCCTCTATCAGAACGATTCCGGAACGTCATCATCCATTACAGCTGTCTACATATCTATCTACGATGATCATCCCGAGGTCGGCAATGAGATCTACGGCGACATGTACCTGAACGTGCTCACCACCACCTCCTGGACGAACTGCTACAGGGTCCTCTTTGCCGTACAGGGAATCAGCGACGAACGTCCTATCATGGCCAACGAGATCGAGCTCACAGACCTCACGCTCGGTCCGGGAACCTACTACCTGGTCTGGTGGGCAGAGGGTGATGCAGCATCAGGAGCTGGTCCCTGGAACAATCCTGTCTGTATAACCGGTCAGCCGGCGACGGGAGACTCCTGGCAGTTTACCGACATCTGGGCAGAAGTGCTCATGGGCGGAACGGACGAACAGCTGGGAATGCCCTTCATCCTCGAGGGAGAGAACATCTCCGCTCTCGAAGCGAACACCTGGGCTGGAATCAAGTACAGCTTCTAGGAAGTCCGAGTCTTCATACAAGAGGGGGTACGGTTTTCCGTACCCCCTTTTCTTGCGATAATCCCTGCTCGTTCCCTTACCGGATTCTCACCATACTCCTGACGGCGCTCTTGCCTGTACAACTGACTATCCTGACGAGGTAGACGCCTGTCTCGAGCCCGGTGAGGTCCAGCGCGAGGATGCCGGATGCAGGCATGACGGTCTCATGGACTAGCCGTCCGCTTGTATCGAAGATCCGGATCGATGCGGGCTGGCCTTCGAGTCCAGTCGCGTTGAGCATTGCCGTATTTCCAGCTGGATTCGGGCTGAGATCGAACGCAGGAACGGCCGCCGGGAAGGGAGCTCCGCCTTCGATGCCCAGCATGTGCATCGCGGGCATGAGCGTCGGATCGCCTATCAGGGCCATCCCGAAGTGCCACATCATCTCTTCCTGGCTGATCCCGTTGAACGCAATGTGATCCCACCACTGGGCAAAACCCTCGCCAATACTCGATCCCTGGCCGAGAGGCAGGTAGAAGTGGAAGAACTGGAGCATCGATCCGGTTTTCGTACTTCCAATGGATGCGAGACCGCCGGATGTGGCGATAGCATAGATCGTTCCCATGTTCCGGGGTGTCGTGAAACGGGAGTTCGAACAGGCGAACAGGTTGTAGAACCGTGAAGGTGGATAGGCGGGAACAAGATCGCTCCACAGGGTTGACGGTCCGGGTACCCAGGCATGGAGAGTGGGACCCGAGTGGACGAAGGGACTTATCCAGATGTAGTCACCCGGCAGCCGGTTGTCACGGTAGTCCGTCCCGTTGGTCTCGAGTGTGTCGTTTACGAGCTCGACATTCGGGTAGAGGCACTGCATCGCGCTCTGGTACGTAGGACCCCAGACCGCCCAGTCGTCGTCAACGTAGCAGAGGGTGTTCAGGGGCTCCGGATCGCCGTTCAACCTCCACTCGTGATTCCTCTGCAGGTAGGTCTGCAGCATCTCTATGGGATCTCCCACAGACGAAATGGAGCTCGGACGCATCCTGCCGATGTATATCTCCGGGTCGAGTTCCTCGCTCCAGGTGTCGTACTTGTTGTCCTGCCCCGGATTGCCCTGTGAGGGGTAGCCGATCCAGAGGTCTTCCCAGATCCCGTCGAGGTCCATGTAGAAGTAATCGGTGGGGAACTGCTCCTGAGTCTGCCAGGGTTGTTCGTCCAGTGCACACCATGCAACCGGGAGATTCCCGACGAGCACTGCACCTTCGAGACCGTCCGGGAGCCTCGATATGAAGTAGTCCCTGAGTTCCTCGGGAGTGGAGTATGTGATTTCCAGCACCTCTGCCGTGAGCCCCTGGCTGGCCATGTCGGCAACCCATTGTTCGAGCAGCGACAGGCCGATGGAATCGGACAGATCCTCCTCGAGGAGTATCAGTATCTCGGCGTAGCCATCAGAGACTATTATCTCTCTGATCTCGAGAGGCTCGAAATCAGGCTCCCCCGCGATCCATTCTTCGTAGGTCTGCGGTACCCAGAAGGGGTCGGGGTTTCTCGTGACCTCGGTCTCCTCGTAGACATTGCCTGGAAGAGAGAGGATCAGTGCTGCAACAAGGGCTGTCATATCAATCCTCACCTGTTGGTGTTGTTCTTCAGGAACCGTGTATCTCTAAAGGGAGTATACTCTTCTTCTTCCTCCGGTAACAGACAGGACATCAGACGAGAAAGCGGTAGATGTCCAGAATCCTGACTGTCAGGGTGAGAACCGGTGTCAGCAGCTGCGAGATCACCCCGAGGAAGAGCATGCCGAAGACTATGAACATGCCGTAAGGCTCCAGCTTCATGTAGCTCCAGAGGGCTTTTCCCTTCAGGAACCGCGCCACTATGCGGCTTCCGTCGAGGGGCGGGATTGGTAGCAGGTTGAAGACCATCAGAACCACGTTGATGAGAGCGGCAATGGCAACGCTGTGCATCAGCATCTCTGGCATCGCCCTGCCGAAGAGGTGTAAAAGCAGAGTCATGATGAGAGCGAGAGCGAGGTTTGTAGCGGGACCGGCGATTGCGACTATCATCATGCCCTGCCGCGGATTCCTGAAGTAAGAGGGATTGACCGGAACCGGCTTCGCCCACGCAAAGAGGAACCTGCTCCCCGAGAGCACGAGGAAGAGAGGAAGGATGATCGTCCCGAAGATATCGATGTGCGGGAGCGGGTTGAACGTCAGCCGCCCCATCCTGTAGGCAGTGGGATCCCCCATCCTGTACGCCGTGTAGCCGTGAGCGATCTCGTGGCAGATCACGCTGAAGAATACTATGAGCAGGACAAGTGGTGTCTCGAGACTCACTCAGCGTCTCCTGCCGGCGAGGATCAGCCATATCATCTGACCCAGGGAGGCGAGAGCTGCTGCGACATAGGTCATCGCGGCGGCGTTGAGTACTTTCCTCACGCCTTTCATCTCGCCATCCGGCATTCCTGTCTTTTCCAGATAGCCTGTTGCCCGCCTGCTCGCGTCGAATTCAACCGGCAGAGTAACCAGCTGGAAGGTCAGGGCCGCACCGTACAGGACCGCACCGATGATGAACAGGTGCGCCATGTTCAGGAAGAACCCGGCGAAGATCAGCGGGAAGAGAAGCTGGGAACCCAGGTTGGCTATCGGGACGAGCCTGTTCCTGACCCTGAATGGTCTGTACCCCATGGCATCCTGCACGGCGTGTCCCGCTTCATGGGCCGCGACACCCAGGGCGGCAACGGAGGTTCCGTCGTGTACGTCCGCTGAGAGCCTGAGCGTATCGGAGCGCGGGTCGTAGTGATCGGAGAGCCTGCCGCCCCCGGTGAGCTCGACGTCTACCTGGGCCAGGCCGTAGTTGTCGAGGATCCTCCTCGCGATCTCTGCACCGGTTATCCCCATGCTGTTTCTGATCCTGCTGTACTTCCTGTATGCGCCCTTTACCGCGCCCCTGGCTATCAGCCCCAGCACGAAGGCGGCGATAATTATCACGAGACCGAAGTTCATATCGAACATGTAGAACATTACGAGCTTCCAATCATGGACAGTGACTGGTTATACGCAGACAAAGAATAAGCATAATAGCTTCCCGGGCATAGCCCGTCGCCCGGCACCTCTATATCCATCTCAGCCAGCGAACTGCAGCTCACCAGGTCGCGTTCAGGCTCTCTGTATCAACAGCGGAGAGACATAATGGCACGGGAGGGTGGTTCACAGATCCCTGTATCGCACAGCTTCTCTGGATTCGATCAGCCGGTCGAGGAGACGGGGCAGCAGGTCAGAAAGGGCTTCGCAATCGGCATCCGAGGGGTGGAGTGCGAGCCTGATCGTGGAGAAGGAACGGAGGACGGCAGGGGATGTCCGGCACCAGACAATCGACTTCAATCGACCGAAACCGGTCCGGGTCGAGAAGCAGATAACCGGCGAGCTGACGACCTTCCCGATATCACCGGGAAACCAGATCCTGCGGCGATCCTCTGCCCAGTTGAATCCGGCTTCCTCTAAAGCCCTGATCGTACCCGGGCTGTAGAGCCATGCAGGGGCGACGAAGCCCATGGAATCAAGACCCAGCTGATCTACAATCATCCGCCGGCCTTTCTCGAGCCTGGACAGTGCGACTGCCCTGTCGAGAGACATGAATTCCCCCTCACCCCGGGTTCTCCAGACCGTTCTGGCGCGATGTGAAAGAGACCTTTTCCCGTATTCGTCCAGGTGGCTGTAGCCGTGCAGTGCGATCTCGACTCCTTCCGCAGCCAGTTCCCTGATCCAGGCGGTAAACCGCTCTGCTGCCGAAAGGGGATTCCTGTTCCAGAAATCGGGGACCACGAGCATGCTGTACCGGCTGCCGACCCCGGCTGCTCCAAGCATCCCGTGGATCCTGCGGAGCCCTGTTTCACATCCGGGAGATGCATCGTGAACTGATACTAGCAGGCGGGGCCGGGGCTTCATCAGAGAGTCCACCAGCCGTCGGGATGTTCGATCGCACTCAGCTCTCCCGAAGATGCTTCTCGCTTGATCCTCGAATAGAACTCCTTCATCGTGTCGAAGGTCTTCTCCCACGTAAACTGCATCGAGAATTCCCTGTTTCCGAGCCCCGCACCTCTGTCAGCGAGCATGAGAGCTTCACTGACTGCCCGTGCAAGAGCTTCGGGGTTCCCTGGCTCGTAGGGCTCCAGTACTCCCCCACCCCTCACCAGCTCTCCGGCACCACCGGCATCGGGAGCCACGACGACGGCTCCGGACGCCATTGCCTCCAGCGCAGCAAGGCAGAATGTCTCGTATGAGCCAAGTGAGAGGAATATGTCAGCAGAAGCGGTGATCCCGGAAACATCGTCCTCGTCGGCTCTGTAGGAGAGTCTGGTAACTTCGGGGTAGCGAGCCGCAAAGCGGTTGACCCTTCCGCTGAGAACTCCGCTCCCAATGATTACGAGTACTGCTCTGTCGGGCTGTCTGAATGATTCGTACGCCTTCATGAGAAGGCTGATCTCCTTTTCCGGATTCAGCCGGGCCATGAAGAGGAGGAGCTTCTTCCCGCCTACGGCACCTGTTCTCTCCCTGAATGCAGCAGATCTCCTGTCCGGATTGAAGAGGTTGTGGTCAACCCCGAGAGGCACGTGAAAGAGACGCTTCAGGCCAGACCTGCGAAGTCGCGTAAGCATCACTCTACTCGCGGCGAACGTACCGGCAAACCTGCCGTAGGTCCTGCCCACCCTCCGCCACGCACGGGCTACGGCCATCGACTCGAGGACCGGGACGAGACTGAAGGTCTGCCTGATCAGTGTTTCTGGATAGTCCGAGTGGTAGAAGCCGACAACGGGTATGCCCCTCGACGATGCGACCGGGTCGATCAGCCCCGGGAGAAAGTAACCGCTTCCCACCTCGATGATGTCCGGTCGAAAATCGTCGATGACCTTCTCGAGGTACTTCCGCCGGAGGATCATCCTGTAGCCGGAGCCGCCGAGGGGAAATGAGGGCAGCCGGTAGATCACACCAGTATCAGCCTGCTC
>SDBS01003091.1_pt1 | contig 16342 bp, 35 predicted proteins | sample 2277091 | NCBI WGS metagenome assembly SDBS01 (sample SAMN10404972, study PRJNA504765) | marine sediment metagenome | isolation source: marine sediment core GS10_PC15, 163 cmbsf | place: Arctic Ocean: Southern Knipovich Ridge | collected 2010 | reverse complement strand
GCCTTCGACACGCTGCGGGGAGACCCACTGCCGGCCGAGCTCTGGGGATTCGACGTTACGGATGCCGACCTATCGGACGCCCGATTCCTTGACCCTACCAGCACGATCGCGGGGCTCCGATTCAAGACAGCGCGGGATCGCGCGGCCATGCTGGAAAAGGCGGGAGCGTTCGTGTTCCGAACGGCCGCGTAGAGATAAGTGCCCCGGGCGTAGACCCAGGAGTAGGACCCGGCGCGGGGTGTAGAGTAGTAGCGGCCTCGCGCGGCACCCGCCGTGCCCCCTTCCGGGGCTCGGGGGATGGATGCCGAGGGCCCGGACTACGGGGCCGGGATCGACGAATTCCACTGCTAGTGGAGGATTACATCATGCGCAACCGATAGGCGACCACAGGCACCCGCGGCGCCCTCCCGGTCGTCGCGGGTGCGCTCGTCCCCCGCGGGTCCCCCGCGAGGAAGGGGCGTGGAATTGTCCGTCTCGAGCGGATTCCGCTGGCACTGGAACGCTGCAGTGTGGACGGATTCCGCTGGCAACGGAGAATTACGATGGGAACGGAATTGGACGATTCCGCTGGCAGCGGAATTCTACAGGCTCAGCGGAATCGCTTGTTAGTTGCCGGTAAGATGCACAGGGCTGGGAACCGGCGGCTACTACCAGAAGCCCAACTCCTATAATTCTGAACTCCTATAAATTCGAACATTCAGCTAGGAAGCCTTCAACGAAATCTGCTAGACGACGGAGGACTTCCGGCGTGGCATTTTGCTTCATGCGGTTCGCTGTGCGAGACATCACAGCCACGTTCCCTCGCACGTACCCGCGATCTGGGTGCACGCGATCGAGAGACGGGCCCGTCAACGTGCCGTGCACCATCGGCACCCGTAGAATCGGGCACTCTTCAGGAATCACGATGTCCTCGACAGTCAGGTCGAACTCGCAACCGTATTCCCGCGCCCGCTGCCGCGCGGAGTTTAGCATCACTTGCTCTGGATGATCTCGCCTTAGCAACCGCTGCCACTCACGGGCTCGCAGCCGGTTCTTCTCCATCTGGGCAAGCCACGTAGGGTCCTGCTGTCGCTTCTTGAACTTGTAGTAGGTCATGCCCTCGGGCACCATACTGCGAGGGCCGGGTTTGCCGTTGGCCAAGGTTCTCTCCCACCAAATACCAGGAATGAATTTCCGATTTTGAAATTCCGAAATTGAAATTGACCCCTGGGCTTTTACCCCTGTTCTGTCCAGCTCCGTTCCGTCGCGGCCGTCGTGCGATCGACAAGCAGGTCTCGCACGAGGTTGAGCGTCTCTTGCGGCGTCTCCAGCAGGACCGTCACGAGCGTCCCATCCTTCGCCACGAAATGCAGCTCGCGATGGACAGGGCCGTCGCGCCCGCCGGCATCGGGCCGGACCTCGAGCTTGGTGCCTTGGTTCTGGGACGTGGCTTGGATGACCGCGTCGGCTTCATCTACCACTACCATGGTCATTCTCATCGCCGGCTCAACGTGGCCACCCACGCCGTGTGCCGGCGATCAGCCTCGGCCTCGGCCAGGTGTTCGTGGATGAAGAGACGATCCTCGGCGACCTGCTCTATCCGCTCATCACCCCCCACCCCGAGCTTGGTGAAGTAGCTGATGCCATGCTCGCGCCGAATCACAGCAGTGATGATCCGGGGCCGGGCCACTTCCGGACCGTATGGGTAAGCCAGGGACGCCGCCCCTTGAATTCTCCAAACGTGATCTCCGATCTTGAGTTTGGGGGCGGCTTGTCCGACCGCTTCAAGGATCGCCTCGCAAATGCAGAGCGTATCAGGTTCCTGCTCGGGCATGTCTATGGTCGCGTGTCCATGCAACGGGCAGCCGTCGTGAAATCCGTTCCAGCTCATTTGGAATTCCCCTTTCAGAATCCGCCCGGCGCCGCCAGCCGCGCGTCGAGGTCCATCTCCAACTCGGGGAAGAGGTGCATGTCGGACACCGCGGTCACGTAGAACGAACCCCAGTCGACGCGGATGAGCATCGACGGGTGCTTGTAGCCGAGGATCTGGGCGGCGTGCATGAGGTGGAGCTGGAAGTGGTGGGGCACCTCGTCGATGTTGTTGAAGTAGGTGTCCATGACATCGTGGAAGCTCTCGTACGGCGTCTCGGGTCCGCACGACGGCCCGGTGAAGCTCCCGCCGCCTTCCTCGTCGGGCCGGGCGATGATCGCGCCGACGCCCGGCTGGCCGTGCAGCGCGGAGAGCAGCACGCAGCGCCGGAACCAGCGCAAAACGAATTTCGAAACGTGATTCTTCGGCAGGCCGTCGGGCCCCCGGATTGCTGCGAGCAGCACGGACTGTTGCATGATCGGGAGGTCGTGGACCCACTCTTGGACGACGGACGGCATCAGACACCCTCCGTGAGCAGCCGGTCTATCGGACGCAGGCTGGCGCGAGCCTTGTCGCACTCGTCGCAGTCGTGCCCGACTAGCATTTGGCCAGAGCCGTTGTAGATGCCCGTGAGGTTGTCTCCGAGCTGCTCGCCGCAGCGAGCGCAGGTGATGTAGCCGAAGCACGCCTGGATCACGGGCGGGTGGTCGAACGTGATGCAGAGCATCGAGCGCAGCCACTTGCCGAACGCCTCGAGGCGTCCCATCAGTAGTTGCTCCGCGGCAGCGGCATGCCGTCTAGACCTTGTGACCGCTGGTTGGCCTCGGTCTCCAAATGCTCGACCCTGGTCTGCAGCTCACGCTCACGCTCGGTCGGCAGCGTGAAGATATCCCCGAGGCGCTCGAACTGATCGGGGTCGAGCCGGTGCGTCGTGATGTCGCTGCGCTTCGCCAGCCTGTCGTTGGCCTCTTTCAGCACGTGGGTCACGCGTTTCAGTTGTGTGGCAGCATCCAGCATCTTGTACACGAACTTCTTGGCGTCATCGTAGGCGATCTGGACGCGCGGGGGCTTGCCGTCACGGTACTGCACCAGCTTGATGTCCACGTCGAGGTACTTGAACATGCCCGTCAGGTCGTCATTGTCGAATTTCATTTCGGGACTTCGGGCGCCGATACTCGCCCGTCGGCAATCAGCTTGGCGGCCAGCTCGTTGCGGAAGTCGCCCGCGGCCTGGAACAGCTCGTTCCCCTCGCGGATCGCCTCGGCGTAGGTGTAGGCCTTGTCGGCCGCGCTCTTCGCCGCGTAGATCGGCGCGGCGAGCGTGCTCAGGAGTGCCATCTCCTGCAGCACGACGGGCGGGATCTGCGGCGGGCCGGCGTCATTCGGAGTCGTCATCGTTGTCCTCTCGTAGGTGCTTGTTCACGCCGGCAGGTAGCCCTTGGTGTTGCAGTGCGGGCAGTCGATCTGCAGGCCGCTCGGCATACGCTCGGAAGAGGCGAGGTCGAGAATGTAGATCGGCTCAGCCGGTCCTTCCTCGCCCTGGAACCGAGTGGTGCCAACGGCCGACGGACGACCGAAAATCACGCGCTCGGCGTCCGACGCCTTGACGATCAAGGCGGGCCGGCTGCGGAGGATCGGTGTCGCCGACCCTGAAGCGACGGGGACGTCCATCTGCCGCAGCGCCGCGTGGCGGAAGATGAACCCGCACTCCCGGCGCGCACCGGAATTTCCGTTTACGAATTGGAAAACTTCAATTCGGTACGTCTTCTTTTCGCTCATTCTAGCCTCCAGCCCGTCGAGGGCGACAAAGTCTTCGTCCGCTTGGGAATAAGTAGTGGCCACACCGGCCTGCCGTAGGGAGCGGCACCGGAATCAACCTATTCCCTTCTGCTCTGAACCCAATCCGGCCCCGGGAGAGCGGACACCCCCTTTTGATGCTTGTGAGTGCTCGTCCGCCGACAAAGGTGACGAGAGTTCCTCCCACATACGGTCTTCGATCCGCCGGCCGCAGTTGCGCATCCCGAAGGATTTGGTGTGCCCGCAGATACATCGCTTCGGGCCACCCGGCTCCCACGGCGGGGCCGGGTACTCGTAGGCGTGTTCGTGCCGGCGGGCCTCTGTCATTGATAGTTCACTTCGCAGTAGCGTGAGAAACTGTAGATGCCCTGCGAGAGCTTGTACCGAGGATCCGTCATGAGCATCACCGTCGCATCGTACAGGCAGTCATGGAACCAGGACATCTCGTCGGGCGCGGGCTCGGCGAGGACCACCTTGATCTCAGCGATCTCCGCGGTCAGCGTCGCGATCAGCCGGTTCTGCAGCTGGACGACGTCCTCGAGTCGGTGGATCGCTTTGCGGGGTTTCAGTTCCCCCGCCACCCAGGCCTCAGCGATTGCGGCCTGCTCATCCCCGATAGGCACGTCGGCTGCGGTGTTACCCATCGTGAGGGGTGCGATCAGCGCGATCAGTAGGATCAGAGTCTTGCGGTTCATTAGGTTCTCCCTTGATTGAAGTACCCTTCTTCTCGGCACCCCGACCCGGGTTCTTTAGCGTCGAACGCAACTGCTGCGCAAATGGGACGGTCTTGAACTCGTAGTCGGCCATCAGTCTGTCACGACCCTATCACGATTTGCGTCCCAGTCGCTCAAGTCTTTGGTTCAGCCGTCCGAAGATGGGGACCAATTCAACAAGGAGCCCGAAATGAGCAGCAAGATTCTGATCCTCGCCCTCGCACTGATGGCGCCCCTGATCCTCGGCTTCGACGCCTGCGACATCACGCAGATTCCCGTCGGTGAGGAGCAGGCGACCATCGAACAGGCGTGGGACTACGATCCGAAGAACCTGAAAGAGCATGTCCAACGCCTCGAGCTGGTCGCGCAGCTTCAGGACCGCATGATTGCAGCCCAGGCCGCGACGCTGTACGAGCGCGCCTGGTTCTTCGACTGCATGGGCGTCCTCATGGATCCGGACGTGGCACCCAACACCAGCCAGTTCAACGTGTACGCGAGCATGGTGGACTGGTGCAAGGCCAACTACGGCGGCTAGAACTTCTGGCAGCTCTTCCGGCCGGCGGCGTATGAGAACTCCATCGTCGCCACCACCATGGACTGGAACGTCCGCATATTGAGCTCGATCCGCTGCTCCCTGTGGAAGTGCAGTCCGATGCTCACCAGCTGTGGCCGTCTTCGTTCTGCTGGTATTCGCAGGGGTAGGCGCTATCATAGTCGCGATCAAGTGGGCGATCTCGTGAACACCGACGAGCAGAACACCTGGGCGGCGGGGCGCCTCAAGCAACTCTGGAGAGAGCGGCGCGCAGCCGCGAAGGTGGCGAGAGAGTTGAGCCGGCAGGTCACGGTGGAGCGGCTCGAGCGCTTGAGGGATCTCGAGCGCCAGGACTGGGGCGCGTGGGAGACTCCATGACACTTCCCGGCCACGAAGAGATCGGCGACTGGGCGGCGATGGCAGAGCAGTGGGGCTAGCGACCATGATTGACTTCGCGCTGCTCCGTCAAACTCGCGAGCAGTCCAACGACCCCGTCACCCAGACGGCCGCGGTGATCCAGTGTTCACTCGGACAGGTTGCCAAATCGAACTGGGTCGACCACGAGACGCCGGGGACCCTCACGCGTTCGGAGCGTCTGGACCTCTCAACCCACGCAGAGATCCGCACCATGGCGGCGGCAGATAGGCTCCCGGGAATAGATGACCTGTCGAACCTCGTTATGCAGTCGATCGGGACGCCTTGCGCTTCGTGTGCCCAGGCGATCGTGGACTTCGGAATCGGAACGCTCTTCATCGACCACGAGTCCGACCCCTTCAAGGACCGCCTCGACGATCCGCGCTACGACTTCGACAAAGCGTTTCGAATCCTAGAGAAGGGCGGAACCGATGTGCGCCGCGTAGGCGGGTGGGATCGCCTGCGATAGCTCCTCGCGGCTCATCCACTCGAGACCACCCATCGCCTTGTGCTGCACCTCGAGCGAGATCCTCCAGACTCCCACCTCCACGGTGCTGCGTAGGTTGGTCCGGTTCGTGGCCGGCGGGAAGCGGGGCGTCTGCCAGGCGTGCTCGCAGGGCAGCTCGGGGATCTCGAATCCGTGCGCCTCAAAGTAGCGGTGGCGACGGACGTCTAGCCCGAAGCTCGAGCCGCAGAGCATCACCGGGTCTTGCAGCTCATGCCGTGCGCCGGCCACGTTCTCGATGACGAACGGTCGGCCCGTCTTCAGGAGTAGCTCCCGCGTCTGGGGGATCAGGTTCAGCGCGGGCTTCACGTGATGCTTCCGACGCTTGTAGGCGGTCGCGAACTGACACGGAGGGCTCGCCCAGATGAAGTCGAACCGCTGGAGCCAGGGGACGTCGAGCTGGAGAACGTCGGCCCGCATGAAGTTGTAGGGGTAGGACGTCTTCTTGACGTCGACACCCGTCACGTCGAAGCCTGCCAGGACAAGTCCGGCCGACGCTCCGCCAGCTCCGCAGTAGAGATCAAGGGCTGTCCTCGGCACCTAACGGAGCACGAGGATGCTGAGAAGGAGCCAGTGTTTGCGCATGAACCAGATCATCGATTGAGCTCCACTGCTGCGCGCAGCACGCGGTCCACGCGGGCGATGAGGCCAGTGAGGAGTGGGAGCCTCCGCGCATCTCTGGCTGCCCACCGCGTCACCAGTGTACGCCGGTGGGCGTGGCCAAGGTCTTCTGCTTTTCTCCCGCAGTGGTCAGGTAGCCCTTGCCGTCGCAGTGCGGGCAGTCGTTCAGCAGGCCACTCGGCATGCGATCCGTCCTCACCAAGTTGAGTTGGAAGGTCCGCTCTTCGTCGATCGCGGACACGTGCGGGTAGAACACCCGCTCGGCACCCGACGCCTTGGCGACCAGCGCTTCGCGGGGCTCCATGCGGGGCGTCTCGCTCCCCGAGGCGACCGGCACGGTCACAGTCTGAAGCTCTCCATGACGGAAGATGAACCCGCACTCCCGGCGCGCGCCGGAATTTCCGTTTTCGAATTGGAACACCTCGATCCGGTACGTCTTCTTTTCGCTCATGATCTCTCCCTGTGGTGAGTGTCAGTCCGTCGACAAAGGTGATGCTGTTTCCTTAGGGGTCCACAGGCGGTCTTCGATCCGCCGGCCGTAATTGCGAACTCCGAGGAATCTCGTGTGTCCGCAAATGCAGCGCTTCGGGCCGCCCGGCTCCCACGGCGGGGGTGGGCACTCGTAGGCGTGCTCGTGTCGGCCTATCTCCGTCTCCGGGGGTGAACCCATGTCCCCGTATCGACAGAACGGGCTAGTCACTTGAGGTCGCGCCGGCTCTCTTCGAGCAGGGCGGCGGACTCCACTTGGAACTCTTCCCAGGTCATGGCTGCGCGAGCGGGCGTCCCGTCGCCATCTAGAGCGCCCCCCTCGTAACTCTGCTGGGCTTCGGGCGGGAGTGGGCGGCTACACTCGTCCGGATCGTAGAACCACGTCCCGTGTCCGGACCACAGGAGGTTGGTCTCGCGCTCAACTCTATCGCGGTGCCCTGGCATGTTCCAGAACTGGAAGACGTCCGGGTGGAGCTCGCCGGCCGCGGCTAGGTCCGCGGTGTCTCGCTCGCGCCTCTCGTCCGCGTGCTCACTCTCTATGGCCTGCTCGGCGATCGTCTCGACGCTGCTGCCCCCGGCGGTCTCGATCGCGCCAAACACCATCGTGAACCCGTCGACGGTGAAGGTGACGTCAGGCACGAAGAAGTCGGGCATGACACGCGTGAACTCGTTCCCATCCCACACGCGGATACCGTCGGGAGCGAATCCAACGTGCCCAGTGACGCCGTCGGCAGCGCTGACGATCAACAGATAGGTCGACTGCGCCCCGTAAGAGGTCCTGAGAAGTTCGTCGTCTAGGGGCGGAGAGAAACTCACCCGCGTCCGCCGAGGAGCGCGGCGGCCGCCAAGATCATGAGCACGACCGCGCCCCACACGACCCAATGGCGGCGGCGCCATGGTGACGGGGGCCTGGGCGGATCGGGCGCCTCTGGCGTCGCGATGATGCCCACCGTGCCTATTGTCCACATGATGGGGACCGCAGCCACGAGGAGGGAGGCCATCTCAATGCCTGCGACCACGCACCCGCCGCACGCGGCGGCCGGCATGGCGAGGAAAAGAAACCATAAGACCCAAAGCGTGGCGATGATAATTTTCTTCATTTTCGATTGTCCTCTCGTGGCTTAGACCACGTGCTTCCAAGTGAGTAGCTTGACGATCTTCGATATCCCTGTCTGCACGACGCCGAAGTCTTCCGCCAAGGTCTTCTGCTTTTCTCCCGCAGTGGCCCGGCGTCTTATCTCGCGCACGTCATCCTCAGTCAGCTTCGCGAGGTAGTGTCGCTCGCCGCGCTGCATTCGGCCCTTGGCCGCCGTGTCCCGGTTGTTGTCTCCCTTGGTCCCCTCGAATAGGTGCGCCGGGTTGTTGCACGGCGGGTTGTCACAGGTGTGCAGTGAGCAGTACCCTGGCTTGATCGGCCGCCCGAGTTTGCGCTCCAGCGCGACGCGGTGGGCGAATTCCCACCCCATGCCGAACCCACCTCTCCCAATCTTACCGTAGCCTTTGAGTGTCGTGCTGGCTACCCACGGCCAGCAAGCGTCGGGGCCGCCAGAGCGGTCAACCTTCGCATCGTATCGTTCGTCGAAGGTCATGCGTGAATGATGAATTTCCGGGCGGTCTTATCGCGGGCGAGCGGGATGAGCCACGCTACGTGGTCGACGATTGGGACGAGCCCAGAGGTCACAGAGTCGACCGACACGATCTCGATCTTCTCGTCGGTCATCGTGTGCAGGCTGTGGAGGTTGACGGCGTGGGTGTAGTAGCACTCGACGTGCCAGCCTCTACCCTCCATCGAGGCGAAGGGAATCCACTCCTTGGTGTACGTCGTGATCCCGGTCTCCTCGCGGAACTCGCGCACCATCGCGTCCACGACGAGGGGGTCGCTCTCCTCGACGTGCCCACCTATGCCGTTCATCTTGCCGGCCTGCCACTCGGGGCGATTCTTGTGGATCAGCGCGACGGCCGGCGCTCGCCCACTGACGCCTGTCTCGACCCAGCCGAACGCGAAGCCGAGGCAGTAGTAGACCTTCTCATTCATGTCGCCGTTGACGGGCCCGGTTTCCGCGGACGCCGCTATGTGTGTGCTCTCTAGATCGGCCGGGTGACTCATCAGCTCTCCTCTTTGACGGAAAAGTACGGGTCGAGCAACCAGAGGGCCGAGAACTCCTTGTCCTCGGGCGTAGCGACGCTGGCTATCTTGAAGACCACGCGACCCTTATTAGTCTCAGAGGTCGCGAAGACCGCCCCCTGATTGACCAGGCTCATCAAGGCGCTGTGTATGTCATCGGGGTGCAGTGTGACCTCGTCGACCATCAGCTCTCCTCGTCAGGGATCTCGGGCATCGCGTCGATCGCCTCGCGGATGGTCTTGTGATCAGGTTGCCAGGTTTTCGCCAGCGAGGTTTTCATGACGGGTATCAGGCGCTCGCCAATTATCCACCCACAGTCCATCAGCTCGGCGAAAGCCTGGAGCTTGTCAAGGCGTGCGACGTCCGCGGCGCGTGCGCGGCGCGACTCGGAGGAACTCTCAGCCCTGAGGTGGTCGCGGCGTTCCTTGGCCCAGATGTTCTGCTCCTCGACGGTCATCTCGTCGGTCATTGGGCGCTCCGGTGGACGAGCGGCGCCTCGATCAGCACGTCGAGCTGGGCCAGCGCCCAGGACCCGCCGCTCCAGACGCCCCATGCGATGAGTGCGAGTAGCAGGTATTTCAGCATGTCAGTCCAGTCCGAGCACGCTGCGGATCTGCACGATCGCAATCCGAGCCTGGCGGATGGCGTCGTGGGAAGCACGGTGGGCTACAAGGTCCGGCGGGCTCCACAGCTCGTCGGGCACCTTGCGGCCTCCAAACTCGAAGAGCCCCTGCAGGGTCCGCAGGTCGCGGGCGTCCCGGAAGTGCCAGGGGCACCGCATGTCGACCCGCTGGTAGGCGTTCTGCAGGATCACAGCGTCGAACGTAGCGTGCGACCAGCACAGCGCGCCGCTCGGGTACCACGCGCTGAATCGCCCCAGCGCCTCGGGCACGGTGTACCGCGGCTTGGCGAGCACGCTGGCGATCGATTCGGGTGACTGCTCGCGCCACCAGATCTCGGTCGCTGGGTCGACGACCATGCCGCGCTCGCGGCAGTCGGGGAGACTGACGTTCACCTCGAACACGTTGTCGAGGTCGACGGTCTTGCGCGCCGGGTTGAACCGGACCGCTCCGATCTGCAGGAGAGACGCGTTGCTGTCCGTCGCCATCGTCTCGATGTCAACCATCACGTGCCGCGTGCCCATCATTGCTCTCCCAGACTCATCCGGTGGAAGGTGTCGAAGGCCCGCAGCTTGCAGTCGCGGTAGTCCACCACGTCCTGGCACTGCTCGGCGACAAACGTGCGGCGGGCAACAAGGTCGTCGGTGCAGCTGCGAATTGAGAGGCCCATCCCGACACACATGAGTGCCATCAAAACTAACACCGTGATACACTGAAATTTACTCATAGCAGATTCTCCTCACACGCTAACCCGTAGTCGGCGTAATTCAGGCACTCGAGATGCTCGGCGGAAAACGGCTGCGCTTCCCCAGAGCGGCACGGCTCGCAGATCCCGCCGATCTCGATAAGGGCGGCGTTGGGCGTACCGTTCAGCCCGGGTGTCCGCTCGGGACCCGGCGTCGGGAGGTTCGGGTTCGGCGGGGCGAGCACACTCATAGATCCAGCGCCTTGAACATGCGCGCCGTAGCGCCGTCCTCGTCCTTCATGCCACAGTCGAAGCAGACGTCCGTGCCGCCTGGCCCGTACGGCCGGCACTCCGCCGTCTTGCCGCAGTCCTGGCAGACCCTGTCGTCCTCCACTTCGATGCGGAGATCCTGACCGATTCGTTGTGTCATTCGCAGTACTCCTCGCGCCAACAACCACACTCGCGGCGGTCCTCTGTGTCGCTCAAGAACTCCAACCAATCGGCGGCCGCCTCTTGGGGCAGCGCCAGGCTAGGCCGGCGGCCCTCCGGCCGGAGCTTGGTGATCTCCTCACAGGCCCGATCGTATGCATCCGACATCTCACCGGGGTGGTCTCTAGAGTCGTAGCACGGCATTAGAGCACATCCTTCTGAACCGCGTCTAGCCGCTTCAGCAGCGCGGCGTTCTGGCCGTCCATGTTCCGTACCAACTCCTTGCACGTACCCATCGCATCCATCCACGCTTCCATATAGACGCGGGGGTTCTCCACGAACGCGTTGCGGAACCCGCCCGGATTCGGGTCAGCAAGCGGCACGGGCTGCCGCCGCTTGCTGACCCGCCGTAGCCAGTCGCAAAAGCGCCGCCAGGGGTAGAAGTAGTGGGGCTGGTCCAGGCCCATCGGCCGCGTGAAGATCGATCCGGTCATTCCAGGTACTCCTCATCGACCCTACTCGGCTCGCCGGCTAGCCGGCTTGAGAAAAAACGTGATACAGATCGCAGAAACTTCGATTCCCGCGGGGGCTCCGGGTCGGGGTCGCGCGTGTCGACCGGCGCCTCGACGTCCACGACGGTGACGCGCGGCCGGGCATACCTCTCGGACCCCTGGAACACGCGCTCCATCGCCTGGGCGACCTCGACCGGGTCGAGCCCCGGCCACATCTCCAGCTCCACGAGGAAGATCGCGGCTCTCACGTCAGCTCCATGCTCACCGTCGCAAGCGTAGGCCGCGCGACCCGAATCTTGAAATGTTCGCCGCAGGCCCGACAAGAGATATATTCTCCTTCGATGCTCGCGGCTATCTCCGCCGGAACTTCTGACGCCGGGATAGTTTGCAGCTCGCAGTCCCCAGCCTTACTTTGCTGCTCTACCGCCCCACCACAAGTAGGGCACTTGAACCACACGGTATCGAACATTCCCATTCAGTGTCCTTCCAGGCCCTTCGGCGGCCCTGTTAGTTCGATGTGCGCGGGCCCGGGCTCGTCGCACTCCGTGCGGATCTTTACCCAAACAGCGAGGAGCCCCTTCTCCATGAACATCCAGTGCAGCAGCCCGAAGATCGAGTCGACCTGCTCGGCCGTCCGGCGGCCGGGCGAAAGGGCCAGGCGCAGAGTGTGTGGCACGGTCCCGGGGTGGGGCACGACGCCGATCCGGTCGGGCCGGTGCTCGTCGAGGCCCAGGCCATATCGCCACTGGCAGTACCACGTGCGGCACGACTCGGGACGAGTCTTGTGGATACCGCATCCAATGCCCTTCACAAGGAATCTGCACGGTCGCTCGGTCTCACCGGCCAGGCCGTGTAGAGTACAGCACTCAGTGCACGAACCGCACTCTCGGGTAGGGTCAAGTTGTTGCTTCATACCACGTGATCCCATCTCATCCGGCGCACAATCTTCGACACGGCTGTCTGAGATATATCGAAATCGTCGGCCAGCGCCTGCTGTGTCTCTCCCGTCTTGGCCCTACATCGGACCTCGCGAATGTCTGTCTCGGTTAGCTTGGTACGGTAGTGTTTCTCGCCGCGGGGGTTATAGGCGCGTCCTCTCTTCAACATATCCTGGCGATTATTCATGAACGTGCCCTCGAACAGATGCGAAGGATTGCAGCACGGAGGGTTGTCGCAGGTATGTAGGGAGCAAAGACCGGGGCGGATTGGACGCCCAAGCCTGCGCTCCAACGCGATGCGGTGCGCCCCATGCGTCTTCTCTCTCCGCCGAATTCGACCATATCCCCAGCGATTCACGCCCGCGGTCCACGGCCAGCAGGCGTCGGGCCCGCCTGAGCGGTCGACCTTCTCATCGTACCGTTCGTCGAAGGGTCGCGCGGGCCGGCTCATGCGAACTCCTTCGCCGAGGCGCACCGCCGCTTGTACTCGGCCCGCGCCTGGCGTTCGGCCCCGGCGCGGTCCGAGTGGTAGGGGAACCACACACCCGTGTCTAGGCGGAAGGTTATCGCGTCGTGCACTCGCTCGACGTCGAGCACGACGAAGTTAATTCCCGACTTATCGTACATCCCGACCTCGGCTTCGAGGTCGTACGCGACCAGCGTACGGTCCTGCATGAGGGGCTTCTTCATCATCTCTTCCGCCATGAGGGTGGCGATCCGCGACTGGATCAGGTAGTGGGCAAGGGACCCGGAGTACATCAGCGCTTCTTCTTCCTCTTGAGTAGGTCGCGGTCGGCCTCGTCGATGATGTCCTGCGCGTTCGCCCCGATGAACTTGATGGGGCCTTCTATCGCGCACCCGATGGTGACGGAGGTCGGTGCTTCGACCATGACGCGGTCGTGGATGTTGATCGCGACGCGGCGGATACCCTCCGCGGAGGCGCCCTCCATCACCACGATGAACTCGTCCCCGCCCCAGCGCCCGACGAAGTCGGCGCGCCGGACGGACGCGCGGATCGCGCCCGCGATGCGGCGCAGGGCGTCGTCGCCCGCGCTGTGCCCGAGTTCGTCGTTGATGCGCTTGAAGTTGTCGGCGTCGATGATCATGACCCCGAAGCGGCCGCCAGACCGCAGGGTCCGGTGCCACGCGTCGGCCACGTGCTCGTCGCACTGCAGCCTGGTCGGGAGCCGCGTCACGCCGTCGTGGCTCAGCTCGCGCACGCGCTTCTCGGAGCGCTCCAGTGCGCGCTCGAGTGCCACGAGGTAGGCGTGCTCTTCGGCTTCGACCTGGGCGCGGGCTAGGGTGAAGGTCACGAGGAGGCCATTACCTTCCAACCCGAGATCGTGAAGAAGCATCCGTCCACGGCATCGATCGGGTCACAGAGCAGGCTCTTGATCGCTTGTCGGATCTCCATGAAGTCTTCTTCCTTTGTCGGGGCTGATATCCTGATGTCCCCAGCAGTGAGGCCCCTATCGTCCGCCAGTACGTCGATCGTGGCGGTTCGGCCATCGTCATGCACGGCGATGAACCTCTTCAGGGGTGTCTCCCGGAGACGGGACTTGGGGTCCGCCCATTCCCTTAAATCGACCTTTTCATCAAGGTCACACATGCGGATAGTCGCAGGGTGGGTCATCTCGTCTCCGTCCGGGCGTGCTTACGCTTCCGTGTGTAGGCGCCCTTGCCCCGCTTCGGGCGCTCGAATCCACCCGACGGGGTGAGCATGCGCTTGGCGGCGCGGCGAAGGCTCTTCGCGATGTCAGCGGCTCGGCCCATGCGATACCTCCTTCAGGTTGTGCTGGCGTCGCCGAAGTCGATCGCCACGACCTTGCCTTTGTAGTGAGCCACGTTCCTCCTGTGAAGGTCGTCCACGGTGATCCCGATGCTCTTCAGCGCCTTGAGCAGATTTTCTCGGTTCCGAGGGAAGGGCTTATCTGTCTCAGCTCGGGCAGACAGATAACCAGGCCGGGTATTGAAGTGATCACACTTCCCACGTGTCGGTGGGGCTGCACCCACACGGCGCGCTTGTTTCTGCCTCTCGAAAGCTCGGTCCCTTTCTCCCGCGGTCCAGTATGTCTTCAGCACCAGCCCCGGAGAGTAGTCGTATACTCGACACTCAATTCCGTTAGATAGGAAGGGTAGTCTGGACTTTTGTTGTCTAACCTTTGACACAAAGCACCCGCTTGATCGAACTCGTTCTGTCTCGGCCCATGTGATACCTCAATCCGGGCCCCGGAGAAAGCCCGGGGCCCGGTGGCCAGACGGGACATCCGCTGGCCCAAGCAAGAGACTGCCTCCTGTACGTGCCCGGTTGTATCGACGGGTGACGACAATTCTTGAGAAACATTGCGACCCGCGTCACAGAAGATCCGTGCCAACCGCCCCGCGGGGAACCGGAGGGCCCGACGGGATAGAGAGTTGGCACGCGCTTGCAGGCGCATAATTCGTGCCTACCGAGTCCCCGAGGGGGGATGTGCAACGTGTGCCGGCACAGTGCACCGGGCAACTCCGCACCTAACATGGCGCGGCTGTTCTGGTGTGCCGGTTGTGTCGCCAAAAAGGGGGGTTCCGGGGAGTAGTAGAGTACGGTGCTGGTTGTCTGCTCAGTAGTTGCATAGGGTACAGTATTACTAAAGTACAATAAGAGAGATCACTCAACACAACAGTGCACCACCTTGGGCCTTGCGCACTTCGGTTCGACACTTGCACGAGACACAGCCCTGACACGCCCCGACACCAACTTTGTTCCGCTGGAGGTTGACAGTTCCGCTGGTGGTGCTACTCTGGTGCCTCCTCGCCAAGGAGCGCCCGGGTCCCTGTACTTCCCCCGTGGGGGCCCGGGCAACTTGGTGGGAAAGTTCCGTCACCTCTGGAACTGTTGTGGCACTAACAATCGACCCCCTGAGGAGAGACTCTGTTGGCGAGGCAGACTGTTGCAAGTTGGTTCGAAGCTCATTCCCCTGCTCTACTCACCCTGAATCTGATCCGACAGGATGGCAAGAGCTGGCGCCAGTGCGTGAAGCATCTCCGCACGGCGTGCGACTACCCATTCTCCGATCACACCGCGCTCATGGACTTCGGTCAAGTGGAGGGCGTTCTAACCCCCCGCCCGAAGCCCCGCGAGGCCCCGCGCCACCCGGCGCCCATCCCTACATTCGAACGCTCGGCCTATGACATCGCGCAGCTCGCGAAGGCCGAGACGTTCTTCGTGACGTCCGCGGTGAACAACTGCCCTGGCGTGTCGGGATTCATGCAGACGCTGCTTGAGCACTGGCGCAACGAGACGGGTGGCGTCGTGGTGTGCAACCCGGTCCAGTACCAGAATCGCAAACCGGCTGATCCGAACGCGAAGCCGGACAAGGACGTCTGGTGGGAACCGGAGCTGCAGGAATTCATGATCCAGCAGGAGATCCGGCCGCACCCCCACCTGTCGTTGATGACCACGAAGGCCGCCGGCACGTCACCGAACCCGGTGCCGCAGCGCATGGACGGCCTAACAAAAGATCGGTCCGCCGTGTTCGGTCACCCGCAGCTTACGATGCGGACGGTCGCCGCGCCCCACCTCAACTTGCCGAAGATCTTGTACTCGTCCGGCGCTGCGACCGAGCCCATCTACAGCGACACGGTCGCGGGGGACATGGCGAAGCACCACCATACCATCGGCGGCGTCATCGTCGAAGTTCGTGGTGACCGGTTCCACCTCCGGGAGGTGAACTGGGACGGGGAGTGCTTCATCGACGTCGACCGGAAGTACACGCCGAACGGCTACGAGAAAGCGCCGCGCGCCCTGGCGCTTGTCCCTGGCGACATCCACGTTGGCCTTGAGGATCCGTTGGTGATGGAGGCCGTGTTCGCGCAGGACGGGAAGAGTCTCTGCGAGGTGATTCGGCCGATCGATATCATGCTGCATGACCTCTTCAACGCCACGGCGTGCGGCCAGCACGACAACTCCCCATTCGACCGCGCGATGCGCTGGCAGGCAGGGACCTCGAATGTCGTGCAGGAGCTGCAGAGCGTCGGCGAGTGGGTAGACCAGTGGTTGCCTCCGTACTCCAACGGCAAGGTTGTGTACTCGAACCACGACGACATGTTGAAGCGCTGGGCATATCGAAATGAG
>SDBS01003090.1_pt1 | contig 16342 bp, 13 predicted proteins | sample 2277091 | NCBI WGS metagenome assembly SDBS01 (sample SAMN10404972, study PRJNA504765) | marine sediment metagenome | isolation source: marine sediment core GS10_PC15, 163 cmbsf | place: Arctic Ocean: Southern Knipovich Ridge | collected 2010 | reverse complement strand
TTTCATCAAAAGGAAACTTTGGGAAAGTTTCATCAAAAGGAAACTTTGGGAAAGTTTCATCAAAAGGAAACTTTGGGAAAGTTTCATCAAAAGGAAACTTTGGGAAAGTTTCATCAAAAGGAAGGTTTAGCTGAAACTTTCCCAAAGTTTCTCTTGAAGCTTCGATTGAGTTCTCAGCAACTACTTAACTGTGTTCCGGAAACTTTGGAAAATCTTCAGTTTTCTTGTGAAGGTGATTATATTAATTCATGTATAGAATATATTAGAAAACATAAATTGTGTATCTCTGATAAGATGCCATATACTGGTAAATGTAATTATTGTAATACATCATCATTGTCATCATGTAGATATTCTTCTCCTATTATACTAAAGCACTATCCTTTATCTGTCAGAGAAATAGAAACTCTTATTATATATTCTCCTTTAATAATTAAAATACCATTTATGGACCTTCGCTTTAAGAGAAATATATTAGTAAATAATATTTTATGTGACAAGGCATTAAGAGATAATAGAGGATATGTATACATGTTACTTGTTGGATATACTTCACGACATTGGATTCTAAAAGGATATTTTGACACTATATGGGGCAATAATGGATTTATGTATTTGGTAAAGAATTACAATACATGCAATATTGATAAGAACATTAGAAGCTTGAAGCTTTCGAAAGCTTCAAGAAGGGAAGTTTAAAAAGTAAATCTGAAGCTTTGGGTAAGTGATAACATAAACACCCTTCTTTATAAATATATTTGAGGCTATAACATCCCTCTTATAGACAATGGCAATGATAACAAAACATCTATATCTATACTATATAACATGTCACATGTATTTTATCCAATATACTTTCCATCTTATCGTCAGGAATTTTGCATTGAGATATGTGATATACAGAGTACTATCTACAGCTATGATAAGTTCTTAGCTTTTGAGTTTGTAGACTTATTTCTTTGTAGAAGCATATCTTTGTCCTAAACATTTGGCCTGTCTATATATTAGGGCAAAGAAAGAGTAAATGATATGTTTGAATTAAAAATAATAATGTCTCATAAATCTAATGAAATTTCACAAAAGAGATTAAAAGTGTTATCTTTGCTTAGTAAATGCAAAGGTCCGTTGATGAAGGGATGTTTACTAGTATTTAAAGGGTATAATCTAGAAAAATGTCAAGGTAATGCAGATAATGAAAATAGAGTTATTATTTATTTGAATAGAATGATTTTAAACCTTCAGGAGATAGTTAAACATGATTAAAACTAAATTGCATTGATATTTAGTTATATAAAAATCAATAGATAATTATCAATATTCTGGACGAGCTATGAAATCTATTCCTTTAAGCAACTATAGTGTAATAAATGAATTAATGGTATTGATAAACAGATATATTAATAGAACCAAATATATTTCTCCACATTCAGATAACGAAAGTGCTTTACTCTCTACAGCAGTAGGTGCTATATGTTTTGGTTCAGGGATAAGAATATTTAGAATATGAACATTTACCTGGAACATTAATTATTAGGTAAGCTTCAAGTTTACTTTTTAAACTTCCCTTCTTAAAACTTCCGTTTGGTGAATCTTTGGAAAACTTCCGTTTGGTGAATCTTTCCAAAGATTCAAGCTTCCTGATCATCATGATCTTCGAGTTTATCTAAAAACTTTTCCATTGTTGTATTTTCACTTATACCATTTTGTTCTACGTCTTCCTCTGTGGAACTCGTCGAGTCCTTGGAAGATTTATTATCGATACTTACAGAAGAATCATCATCAGAACTCTTAGATTGTTCCCCATTGACACTTTCAGAAGAATCGGAATAAACGTCTGATTTCTTCTTACCTTTAAATACTTTTGTAACCTCATCAAATGGAGCATATTTCTCGGATAATAAAGTCTCTCCTTTAGTAGGAAAAGAATACTTCGATAATTCCTCTATAACTCTTACTTCAATAAGAGATACTTTAAGCGATGATCCTTTGTTGCTACATGTAATTACGGGTCTTACCTTAACCAAACACAACAATGGTTTATTTAGATCAGTAATTGTATTTACCGTTTCCTTTTTCATAGTCTTGCCTCTTCTAACATATATATTTTTCCTCAATTTGACAGAATTGTGTTCAGTGCAATACATTTCAATAGCAAATTTAGTTCTGGTGGCTGATCCTTTATCATCAAACAGAGTTGAGCTACTATGACAAACGTTATAGCTAAATATCTCTCCATTGTCTCTAGATGGGCCTAAGGTGTTAGTTTTGTGATTTATACACATGTACATATGTAGACATGTTTTGAGAGCATTAAAATCTACATATATGTTGTCTGGATCGCACATACCTTCCCCACCAAGTTGGATATCTAGCCTTTCGGTTCTCTTCGAACTGATAAATGTTCTTCCATAGCGTCTACATCCACTATCTATATATGCTGAAGTCTTTAGTTTTATAATACCTTTATCGGGATCGGTGAAGACTTCGGATGAAGTTATGTTAATTATTGCTGGAACTTTTAACGACATATAATAATCTGTATCGTTCAATTTATTTACTAGACTTATCTTCCACAGCTTCGTTGTACCACCAGTATCTGTCGTTACATCCTTTTCAACTAATTTTAGATCAATATTCTCCAATGTATAAATATTAGTAACAAAATCATAATCATTATCACCAAAACACTTACCAAGTATTAAAGTTGTTTGTTCAGTAAATCTTTTCTTAATAACTTTTAGTCTTGATTTCAATACATCCTTCATTCTAATACTATCAATAAGATCTTGTATCTTAAAAAATACTATTGCAGCATAATCATGAAGACACAATACTGTCATTTTATTACTTTTATTCATATCACTTAATATCTTAGCCATATTTTTTGTTAAATAAAAATTAATGAATGAGAAAGCTTCAAGATGTGCAATAGTATATTTAGCAATATTGTTGATCTTATTAATGTTATTCACATTATGGATGTTAAATGATCTTACAGACCATATAAGAAATAAGTTAGAATATAGAAATAAGCTATTAAATTATTAAAAACTCTACTTTACCCAGATTGTGAATATTGTTCTTATTCGATAAAGAATCTATGCTACTTATAGGACGTATACTTCTTGAATATACAGATCTTATAGAATAATGAAAAAGTAGAAAATAATTTATTTTATTAAAAAAAGAGAAGTTTTTAATAAAATGATAATCTCTAATTTAACCTATAGTCAGGCAAGGTCAGGTCTTACTTCTCATCTCGATTATTCCCGAGAGCAATGTTTTTGAGATTGTTAAAAGTCTCGACTTTATTTTGCAACAAGCAATAATTCTAACCTTTGCCTACTATAGATTAAATTAATCTTTGATTTTGATGTTTGATAAAAGTTGCATTCACTCTTCTGAAATTGAAAAATATAAATATTATCCTATAATCAAGCAAGATTGGTCTTACTTTTAACTTCTGTTATTTTCAGAACGACTTTTCCCAAAACTTTTTTTAAAATTGTCTCTTCAAAATATAATTAACAAGTAATATAGTTAGTATTTTATTTATCAAAAATACTAACTATATTATTTAATTATAATGGACCCTAGAGTCTGTTATTTTCCAATAACTCTCGAACAGACAGGAGATCCAGATACAGATGCTATATCTCTTTTAACTTCTAACACTGCATTTTCTTTTGTATCAGCTGCTATGAATTTAATACCTGACATACCTAGTGAACGACAAGGCTTTAGAACTTATGTTAGAAAGACATTAAGACTACCACATCAGTCTAATTCTAGAAACTACATGGCTATCTATTCTGTAGAACTTAATATATCTGATGCGGGTACAGGTAAAACTGGCAGTGGAGCTATACCAATAATAGATGCTCTAAAGACACGCGAACAATTAGGATCTTATATATTTAAATTTACTACAAGGGGAGGAATCATTAATATCTATAGGTCATATTATTGTTTACCAAACAAAATATTAAGAATACAAACAGAAAATGAAATTGTATCTATCTATTCAGATCCGGGCCAGTTTCCCATAAATAGAACTATTGGTCCTACTAATTCTACATACAAATCTTACAATGCGTCAAGAAATTCTCTAATGAGAAATAATGATATTAGAATATTACCAACATCAGAATTTGTCAGTAGTCCTAAAATTAGTAGTCTAAAAGGGCAATACTGGATTGCATTTAAAAGAAATACTATAGAAGCTTGGGAATCTTTCTATTATTTTGTAGAAAAGAATTACAGTAATTCTTTAGTAGTCATTGATGAGGCACATATTATAACTCCTAGAGGTTGGTCACTTCTAAGGTATATGGTTGATGATATGTATGAAGATGATCTCACAGAGGAAGATTTAATAAAATATGCTAAACATATAACATCGGGAAAGAAGAAATTAAGAAGGCATCATACATATGCAAGTATTATTCACATGCTTTATATAGTATGTTATTATGGTCATAGAGTAAAACTGATTCTTCAAACAGCTACCCCTCTAAGACATAATAAGAAAATATATAAGTTAGTATACTTAATTAATATGATGAGAGCTATATTAAAGAAACCTCCAATTATTAATCCTCCAAACTATGATAATAAAAGAAAGAAAGATAAGTTTATTAAAGATATACTTAGTACCACTTATGGTAGGACTTCTTACATAGCAATAAGAATTCCTAATAGTAAAATAAGATTTATGGGAAAAGAGTTTGATTCAAAGGCAGGAAATGATATAAGAGTGGTTTTTGTTGAAATGACAGAGATGGAGACATTATGGACTGTTATAGAATTAGTTACTAGTGGACATAGTTGCATAGCTGATATTTTTAATAGACTAAACATTATAAGAGTAAATGGGGCGAATATACAGTTTACAGGAGGTGATAAAGCATCACAAATAGAAGTAGCACATGTGAGATCTATCTGTACTAATCCATTTGGTCAACCTACAATATCTAAATTGACTAAAGATTATTTACGTGAACATAAGGAACATTTTGAATCGACTCTTCATCAACTATTGCAAAATAGAAGAGATACAATAGTCATCAGTACTAATATGTATACTATAGCCAATATTCAAGTAAAAGGAAGTAAAAGTAAGGCCCATGAGAAAGCTCTTAAAATGGCTGGATACGGCGAGGAACAATTACGAAAGTTAGGAGGATATGGTCTAGATTGGGAATGGTATCCAGACGATGCATTTATTGATTGGATGATAGATAAGAGAGATCCTTCAAATATTGATATGGACCGGGGCTTAGCTACTGATTTCTATCAGAGTGGGTTAGGTTTTAATAAGTTTTGTAGCAAGATGGTATATATAATGGAAGAAGCTTCTAAGTATGATAAAGAGCTCGATGAAAAGTATACTGGACTTGTGTCGGCTACAGGATCGTGGTGTGTAAAAGTAATTTATCTCGATAGGATAAAAGAGTTATATGATATAGCATTATTCTTAGAACATTATTATGGATATAATGCATTTCTAATTAATGAATCATTGATTGATTTTGAAGGTAATAATAATATTATCACAAATAGAGAATTTGATAAGAATAAGAGATATGCAATACTTACCACTACTACTCCTGATACTATAAGACAAAATATTATTGGAATATCTAATTCGGCAGATAATGTTCTAGGAGAATATATAGAATGGATTTTTATAACTAAGGCCTACTCCACAGGATTTACTTTAGTTAATAGTCTTATGGAGTTTGTAATAACAGCTGCAAATAATAAAAGAAGAGATACACAAGTAACTCATAGAATAATCAGAGCAAATACATCTACTAATAGAATAAAATTCTTTCGAGATAAAGGTATAGATATTGATCCTCAAGATCCTATAGAGATAAGAATATATAGATTGATTCATAAATTTAATGAGAGATTACCTGATTTGTTTATTGGTCCTGATTTAATCGAACATAAACTTCCGGAGGATCCCTATGAGTATGACGAAAGAATAATGGAGCTGATCGAAAATTACAAGTTTTATGGAGATGTGGGCATTCCTCTTAGAAAAGAAAAAGAAGTCCAGAATATTCAATATCTTAATGAGAAAGGATACACTCTTCATGATGTTTACGATATGATAAAGGATAAGGAAATAGATTATAGATTGTTTGATTATAGAAAATATGAAGGTTTTATTGATGAAGGTCCACTGAAAGATATAATAACTGATATTAAGTCTACAGCTTTTGACTCTTTACTAAACAAACATACAAATAAGGAAGCTGAGAATCCACCACCAATAATAGCTCCTGATCCAAGCAAGTTTTATAACGATGCTCTATTAATGATGTATAAGGCTAATTATATTGACTCCATAAGCACTTACATCAAAGGAGAATTCGACAAGAGGCGTGTTAATAATTATCATGATTTAGTAACAAAATTAATGGAAATGATTAATGATATAGATAGACCAACAATGGAAGAATTATTATTCAGTTACATAATTGATGATGGATATTTAGATAGATCAAGAGGAGTAAAATTATATATTTTAGGAGATTTAGTATATAGAGATGTTAGATTTTCTAAAGTAGAGTTGTCATCACAGAAGATAAATGCTGGCCAGAATTACTCGATCGGGTCTAGAGGAACTCTATCTTCTTTCATTGATATGTTAAATTTCGATGATATAGAAACATATTTGGATATTGGCGATAATCATAATAATCTATCTGCTCTTGAACCATATATTGCAACTGATATAGTAGAGAGAATAATAACTAAATTATGGCTAAAAGAATCTATTCATTATATGTTGGAGGAAATAGAGAATATAAGTAAAGAGCAAATACCGCTTACTGATATTGCTCACCTCCATGACAAGATAGATAACTATTTTATCAAAACTAGCAATAGAGAATTTGACGGATCTACTTCAGCATATAATATTCTTATAACAATACTTGGGAGAAAGATTGAAAGTCTAACTAAGAACTTTCTTGTTCAAAGAAATATCTATGTCTTAGAGAGATTTAATATAGATATGTTGCTAAGATATGCCAATGAAAACTATCGCGCTAAGATTCTTTCCGTAATAGAATGGATAACTGAAACTAATGATACACCTATTTCTAGAAAAAGAGTAAATCTTGAAACATTTATCGATATTAAGGGCAATATAAATACAGATCCGCTTAGTAGTAGAGGTAAAACTTTAATTATAAACATAATTTTGCCTAGAGGAAGAAGATATACAAATAATTATAGAACTCACATTATAGGATTTGGAGGAATTCCAAGAGTATTTAAGACAAATATTGATGATGGAACTGCTGAATGGATAGTAGATACAAAGAATGAAGTATATAGACAAGGAAAATTTAGATTATATAGTTTAATGTACGAATATGAATCTCGTTATGATATATATTTAATAAAATATAGATGGAAACAGAGGACTGAGTTTAGATTAAGAAATAAATTGAAGCAAGATGATAGTATATCTATCAGAGATATAAGAATGCAAGATACAGACGGACTCTTTACTTCTTCTTCTTATAAAGATCAGGTAGATATTATGCTTGCTATGGGAATACCTCAAGTATATGAAATATATGAACCTTCTATCATCAATAATTTAAGATTTATAAATCACGAAAATTATACCAAGAAAGAATTATATAAAGCATATACATGGTTTTACACTGCAGATAGTATAAGTAAAAGCTCTTTATACAGATTTGAATTAACGATTAAAACAGCTAAACTTAAGGATATGATATATGATACAACAATTCTTCATAAAACCTGAAACGGAAACCTTTGAAACTCTTGAAACTCCAGGAAAGTTTCAAAAATGATTGTACAAACAATGGTCTCTGACAAACCACAATATACTAAGAAATTGTATATACTGAACCCAAGATTGATTACATTGAAATAGATTCTAAATTAACTCCTGTTATACAAATATCTAACCACAAATTATTTTTATTAAATTTATTCCAATATATTACCCGCACGATATCGTAACAAAGAATAAGAGATGGAAGACTAATATTTATTTTGATCTGTTGCCGGAAGATATGAATTACCTTATCAATAAAGGTTTTAAATGTACCTCAAATTTTGTTAGACGTCAAGGATTTTTAAGACATGCTGGATTATGGTATTATAGATTCAGTCAAATAGAAGAAAGCAAGCCCATATTTTATAAGGATATGGATATTAATAAACTTAAATCGATTGAATTTAAACGTTCTTATGCTAAATTTAATACAGGTACACCAAATAATAAAAGAATGAAATTAAATAAACCTGTGGGATCCATTGATCTTGGAGGACATCAGCGGAATAAATAATTCTTGCAATATTAATGATTAAATTAGCTAAAAATGAAGATATATTTAATATTAATCGTATTATTAATAACTATTGTCTATTCTGATAAAGCTATTCTAGAAGAAATATATACAGGATTGGGATCAATAACTGCAATAAAATCAGTTACTTTACCTGGAGAGTCACATAGTAGATTAATAGTTGTAGAACAACAAGGGTTAGTTAAGATAGAAACTAATTTGGGATTAGAGCCTATCGTTGATATTAGATCTTTAGTAACTTTGAGCGGAGCAGCTGAAGATTCAGCGAATCCAACCGAATATAGTGAATTGGGTTTGTTGGGAATAGCAATCCATAAAGAATTTATAAGTAACAGTTTAATATATTTATATTATACAACACGAAGAGAAGATATAGGACCAGTACCACCCAATTGTTTTTCTAGAAAAGAATATCCTTTAGCTTTCAATAAGAAAGAATATAATTTTTTAGCACTTGTTGAAGAATGGAAGGTTGATATTAATTCTTTATCGTCAGCATTGTCAAGAACAATATTAAAGGTTAGACAACCTTACTTAAATAATAACGGTTTAAATAATCTATTTATCTTTCCAAACGGTAATTTGGGAGTAGGCTTAGGAGATGGTGGATGTAATTATGATCCATTTGAGTTTGCACAAAATAAAGACGCCTTATTAGGTAAAATATTAGTTGTTAATATTGTAACTTTAGAATCTTTTATTTCGTGTAATAAAGCTGTTTCATTCTTTTCTGAAATTAAAGAAGAATGTCCTGCATTATATAACCACATCGGTAGCTATGCGGAAGGTGTAAGAAATCCTACATCATTTAGTTTTGATTTTAGAGAAGATGATGAAGAAAATATATATTTTGCTGATGGAGGTTCCAATGCAACTTTTCAAGAAATGAATGTCCTTATACCGTCGTCTGATTATGGTTGGGTTAATAGAATAGGTGATGAGTGTACTTGCTTATTATCAGATACAAATTCTGATAATCTTTGTTCTCCATATAATCAAACACTATCAAAATGTATAACATTACAAGGCGATGACTATACTCCTGCCATATCTGGTTTAGATTATGAAAATACTAAAGCGAACAGTATTTTCACTGCGGGAGTTTCTCATAATATTCCTCCTGAAATACGAATATTTGAAGGCAAGTTATTATTTGGAAGTGGGTCTCGAATTAATAATGACTTTAAATTTCCTAGATCGTTAGATGGATATTCTGAACTTAGAATTGTTAATCCAATAGGAAATGAATATGATGATGGAGTATATTACTCACAGAATTTAATTGAAATTGATGATACATTAACATTTCTATCCAGTATTTATCATAAACAAAATGAATTTTCTAATGGGGACGAAATCTTTATCGCATTTTCTAATAATGCTGCTCCTTTACTTAAGAATGGAAAAGTAAATAACAGGGGAATGATATTAAAATTAGTAGGTGTCTGTACATAAATACGTCGGACTTAGAAGAATTAAACATAATAACAGATTACTTACTCCGTTTACGAAATGGTACAAAGGCATTATTTAATTCAGCTCAATAGATACTTTAGTATAATATTATTAAAAATGTATAGAGTATATCAAGTAATAAAATATCTTTCGTATAATAGGTTGGTGAATAATAATATTATCCCAGATCTCCTTTTAGAAATAGAAGAGACTGTATTTCTAAAAGGAGATCATCCTTCATTTGTGTACAATACTAAGTCTTTTATGTTTTTCGGAATGTTATATGATTACATAATTCGAGGAGGATTAAGACTTTTTCTTCCAAATCAAGATATTAGTCTAGGAACTGATCCAATATATTCTCACATCGTTGATATTATTAATGATATGAAGAATATATCTACCTATGAAACTTCAGAAGATATTATTGACGTTATCAAAAGTTCTCTTTATTTAACGTCCTTATTATATGATGATCATCCTTATACTGACGAAGACATCTTTGGTAAAAGAATCTTTAAGAAAGATTCGTCAAATGAAAGTTTTGACAAATCTTTCTTAAAGATTTCAGAGGCCTATTCTGAGACTATTATTGATGTTATTTTCAAGATAATATATAAATGGTACAAATATAGAAAATATTTATCAGGTAAGGTTTTATTTAATGCTGAGTATAGTTATAAGAAGAAGATAGTAGGCCATCCAGATATAGTAACAGATATGTGTGTATTAGATATCAAAACAACTAAGTCTCTTGCTAATATGGGGAAGCTTGCAACTTTACAAGTACTTACATATTATTCGTTAATAAAAGAAAGTTTTGATAAAACTTCAGAAGAATTTTCATCTTTTAAATATGTCGGATTTTTACTTCCGTTACAGAAAGATATTATAATCTTTGATCTAGGTGACTGGGACTATCATAATTATCTGAATGTTTTAACAGAAATTTGCTCTTATCGAGTAGGAAGACATATAGTTATAAATAAAAGTATTTATGAAACTTTGTTGAAACGAGTATCTACAACTCCATGGCAAATATTCTTAAGAGATCCTATAACAGGCAAGGCAAAAGTAGTGTCTAGCAATATTAGACGTATATATAATTTAATTAACGACAATGATATGCAGATGTTTGTTCATGCACCATATGTGATTAATTTATGTGATATGAAAGAGTATCAAAGATTGTATCTTAGAAATGATCTTATTGTTGCATCTTCCATAGGAGGAAAAGGAGTAGTTGTCCATACAGGATGTAGAAAGAAGATACCTGAAGATATAGCCTTGAATAATATGGAAGATGAAGTTAGAGAAGCTCTAAAATATGCTACAGAAGATTGCCCTTTATTATTAGAAACTCCATGTGGCAAAGGATCAGAAGTATGTACAGAAATAGAAGATTTTATGAAGTTCTTTGATAGATTCAATAATGAAGAATGTGATAAATTGGGAGTATGTATTGATACTGCCCATGTTCATTCAGCAGGATATGATCCAATGGAATATATTAAAGATTGGAATGAGTACGATATAGCTATAAAATTAGTACATTTTAATGATTCTGAAATGGAAAAAGGATCATGTGTTGATAAACATGCAAGTCCTGGAGAGGGTTATATTGGATCTAAGAAAATGAATCAGATAGGTTTATGGTGTCACAATAGAAATATACCACTTGTATACGAATAGAAGCTTGAAGCTTTCCCAAAGCTTCACCAAATAGAAGCTTTAGGAAAGCTTCAAGCTTCAAACTTGAAGAAGTTGATTGTTAATTGAGACATTATTATAATATTTAGTGAGATCTTCAGACAAACTATCTAATAAAAGGCTTTCTTCCTCATTTGTATTAATATCTTTCGTCTGATATCCCGATGTTCTAAGTATAAGTGCAAGGCCACCACCATTAGGATCCCTGTATGTTCTTTTCTTCTTATCAGTGAGCAATATTCTTGATAATCGGCTATCAACAAATTTTAACATAGAATTAAGAATATTAATTATAGACATATCAGCAACAAACAAACTCTTTATGTAAGTATTACTATCAAAACGTACTATATTAGATATTAATTTAGCATAACTATATATTGGTTTTAAAAGTATACTAATATTAAACAAATGAATATTTTGATAGATGATACTATATTTGTCGTCAAGATGAAATCCAACTTCATCATTATTTAGACCATCAATCGATTTAATGTTTTCGTAATTATATCCATTTATAATAAGATATGCAATTACGCAACTACGTAATCCCATATTAAACTTTTTCTTTAGATATGAGGTTACATAACAGACTAAATCACCAAGAATATTTGAATAAGTAGTAGGATGACCTGTAGGCTCCGTTATTCTTACTCTAGATAAACCTAAATCTATTATATCTGCATACTTAGAGTCAACCAAAACATTATTCAAATGTAAATCACCATGATATGATAAACCAGCATCATATAAATTTAATAGATTTTCCCATAAAGTTCTACATATATTTAAGAATGTTGGAATTGTTGTTTCGGTACCTGCAGACGTTCCTTCGATAAATTCTTCGACAATAAAAAACCTACCCTTATTATCTCGACACTTACCAATAAATTGAAGTGCAGGAATGGACACATATTTTCCTTTTTCGATTAAACTTCTTGATAAATAATATAAATTTCTAACTTCTTTATTCATACGATCTTTATTATTTTGAACCTTAACAATAAATTTAATACCTTTAACATCTATTAAATAAACCTTACCGAAACCGCCTTGAGCATAAATTTCTCCAAATATACAACTTGGTCTATCATTAGATGTAAATTCGTCAAATGATTTGTTTTGAATTATATAAAAGGAATCGTTAATGTACTTATCCTCAAAATTTCTAGCATTAGTATCATATAGATTAAGTAGAGAACGATATATTGTTTCTTCCATTATTTTTAAACTTGATTTAATAATTCTTATATAATACACAATAATATGAAGAATTGAAATTATTCACATTCTCTATATAGAGTACTTTAAATCCTTCATTCTCGAAAACGCTCAGGGTGTTGTCTTTAGTTACTGTATCATTTATGCAACTGCCAGAACCAGGAGTTAATACACCATCAGTATACAAATAATGTTGTATTCTAAATAGATGTTGTGCATATAGGTAACATAAATCAACATCTTTAATAAATACATATCCTCCATTTGCACATACTCTGGCTAGTTCTTTTACCACGCATTTAAGATCTGTGGTGTCTATATGATGTATAACTGAAAACATTGTTATAAATTGATAATAATTATCAGGCGAATTAATATGCTTTCCATCATATATATTAAATCTATTGTCGTATTTGTTAGATTCAAATTCATCTATATCATAATGACAAAATCCTTTATCAATATTGATTCCCGATATATCATTGTTAATAATATTAAATCTTAATTGTATTTCATCTAAGAAATCTAAACTTTCAGTACCAACATCAAGAAATTTTATATTATTCATGTCTATATTAAGTTTATGTATTATTCGGGAGAGTGATCTTATCTTCTTCTTAATAAAACGCGGATAATTAATTATTTCTCTTCTAATTAAATTCTGTACTGTTATCCCTTTCTTAGTCAATTCTTGCCTAATTAACCTATATACATTATAGTCAGAACTTGACTTGTTAATACATCTAACTATTCTATATACGAAAGTGTTAATATTTCCAGTTGATATAAAGGTTGTAAATATATATCTATAAAATTGTTTACTATAATAAAAACTATCGTCGATAGATGTTTTAAAATCTCTAGTTCTTCTGAATATTTCGTGCAGTTCTGAGTCTTTCATAATTCTTCTTATTTCGCTCCGATGTCCAATCATAATGCTATTTTTATTAATTAATTCTCAATCCTATCAATTCATTAAATATATTTAATCTGCAAAGATATAGAATCTAAAACTTTTAATATTTAGATCATCTTTCAGAATATGCAAGTGTACATCATCGTCCAACTTTTGTAAAGTTTGTAAACTTTCTTTATTACAATAGAAATATCCTTTAATATAATGACCTTTATAAAGAATGGGTTCATCTTGCAGATTATAGTAATTTATATCTTCTTTATTAATTAGGCATAGACATCCATCATCCATACAATCCTCTAACTCGTCACTACATTCAATTATTAAATTATTTATTGATCTTGCTGTACACCATGAAATTTCCTCTCCTGCACTGAGCAATTGTTTATCTATCTCTAAATAAAAGTCTGATCCTACAAATGGTTTATTGGTTTTAGAGTATGTATTTGCCATTGGATGAGGAAATCTTAATATTTTATACACACAAGATACCTTAGAAGTGATAAGAGATGACGATACAGATCCCAAACATACAATTATAACATTCGGAGATTTGCTTACTATGTGACTAATAACAGAAAGTATAAAAGAACTCCACAATTCCCTATGTTCTGATATAAGAGTCTTATCTGTTTTTCCATCTCTTAAGGGAAGAGTAAGAGATGCATTAAGAGGCAATATTCCTTGTTCTAACCATCCTCTAAGACTATTATCTAGGTATTTTGTTGAATAAGGATGAGTTCTGCGAAGTTCACTAAATATTATAGACAATGATTTAGGAGTTGTTCTTGAATTACTAGCAAAAGATATTCCACATGCATGTTTGGGATTAGGGTATGGATCTTGTCCACACAGGATTACTTTTATCTTATCTGGATTTATTTTACTGAAAATAGATAATGGATTATTAGGTATTATTCTCAATCTTGAGTTAGATCTAATAGATTTCTTAATAATATTAAGTCTTTTAATGATACAAGTTTCCATCATTACTCTATACCATTCTTTTGAATCTGTATCATTATCATCCAGTATTAATATATTTTGAATATTGGGTGTAATATTCCTATTTGAACTCAAATATATATCAATAGTTCTTATTGGAATTGATAGCAATTTATGATAATTATCCATTTAAACTTTGATTATTTTTATAATTAATAACTAAAATCCCTTATTTAGTTTGCGCCATATATAAAAACTACCAGAACTCAAGATCTTATCTCTTGAATATCTATGAGTATAAAAAGGTTTACCATATATCTCAATCATTCTATCGATAAAAAGAGGAGTATTATCAAATATATAATATACTAAATTTCCTCTTATTCTTAACCATTTCCACAGTTTGGTTGTTATTGGGATAATCGTATTATCTAACCAGTCTCTTTGATCTTCTATATCAAAGTAGTAAGGAGGACTAGTAAATATCAAATCTATTAAAGTATCGTCAGTGATTATAAAAGGATCTATTTCCTTTGAATTGGCTATATGAAAATTTATTGTTTTCTCTGGTCTAATATATTTTATAAACTCTTTAATATCTTCATATCCATCTATTAGATACTTATTTATATCAATTCCTATATATTGTGACACAGTACTTGATAAAGCAGCTCCTATTGCTCTATCTCCCCATTCTGAAAAAGGATCAAATAGTAACCCATCTTCTTTACAATATTTATTACAAATAAGTCTAACTAATGAAACACTAAAAGAAAGATTTGGTGAATCTTTAGTGAAGATTATATTGTTAGTTACATCAGCTAATAGAGACATGTTTAGATTATCTTCATCTTTAATGGATAGATCAATAGCTTTATTTATTATATCTTCTCTTGAATCATAATACATATTTATGTCATCTTTAATCCTAGCATATTGAGTAAAGTAATCTGTAATAATATCTAATGAATAAATGTTATTACTCTTTCCAACAAACATAATAACACCTGACTTTATTTTGAAAGTTGGTATAAAGTAGCTTAATTTATATGGATTTGTTATATATTTCTCATAAGGATAATCAATCTTTTCTTCATCTATATAATTAGAAAGAAAAGACTTTAAAATATTGATATTATTATCTTGATCAAGTTTATCTATAAAACTAAAAGGAATATCTATTGTATGTTTCCTTACGAAATACTTTAAAATATCCATTTTTATGGTCATAAAAATGGATATTTTAATAAATATTAATATTCCAATGGTAACATTAGACATAATAACAATAGATAATAGGGAAGGTTGCAAAGTTTATATAGGTGAATGTAATTTCAATTCTAATAGTAATCATATACATGTATCTCACAATACTGAGATCTTTTTGTTTAGACCTACACCATATGTCAATTCGTTAATTAAATTAGTTAAATCTTCAATTCTCTTTCTAAAGAAGATGAGAGGAGAAACAGAAGACATAGTTACTACAATACCATAAATATTTATTATGTCAGAATGTAATATAGCTAGTATATGAAGAAAGAAGAACTTATAAAATGAGAGATATGGATAGTGTAATAACTATAACATTTGGAGAAGTAGCTGAAAATCATGTTGGTATGCAGAAGATAGGATCCAAATACGATAAGGGATTTAGTAAAATAGAGTTGGAGACGATATCGGATGAGTTTAAATCAGACAGTTATCTTTACTATCTCAATGATTA
>SDBS01003089.1_pt1 | contig 16343 bp, 16 predicted proteins | sample 2277091 | NCBI WGS metagenome assembly SDBS01 (sample SAMN10404972, study PRJNA504765) | marine sediment metagenome | isolation source: marine sediment core GS10_PC15, 163 cmbsf | place: Arctic Ocean: Southern Knipovich Ridge | collected 2010 | reverse complement strand
ATCGGAATGGGACATAAAAGAGTGGGACAAAAAAAGGAAAAAGAAAAAAGCTGCTAAGGAACAAAGAGAAGCGGAGAAGAAGAAAAAGAAAAGCCGCCCAAACCCAGGGGAGGAAATTTGAGCCGCTAAGTTGAACCGATTAGGCTCCCTTATATTTTAACCCACCAACGGTGCTTCTGCAATAAGGGAGGAGGCCTGCCAATACAGATACAACACGAACAAGTGTTCTCCTTAATGGTCTAGGACCCAAAGGGAAATAAAACGGCTTAGATGGCAAATGAGAGTGTCGTGTGGTTCCAAATTCCAGAATAACTGGAATAATTTCACATTAAAGGGAGGAATATGTTATATTATTTTGAATGGTATATTTAAAACTGCGATAAGCTTACATATTGGGAAGTTAATTCAAAAAGACATGGTATATGTCAACGGGGGAGCTCTTTGAATTGCTTCCCATTTTCATTTGTATCATAAAAAGATTCCTGCTAATAAGTGACCACCCTCAGCGCCCAGGGGAGGAAACGCTTTGAGTGGCCACATGTCATAGGTTCTAGGTTTAATTGACAAAACCTTCCAGTGTTAACAAAGTTTGGAAGGTGATGCTGGTAGGCACAGTTAAAGAAAGGGGCTCCAAGCTTTCAGCGAATCTTGGAGTGGTATAGGGGCACCATACCAATCAGACACACCGAAAGTTGCTGCCTGGAGCCAAGTCAATTGTTGTCAAAACTAGAGAGATATACTGTGAGATTTGTCACATCTGTAAATCTTTGAAAATGATATACATATCTAGTCTGGGGAATCAATTAAACCTCTAAGGGGAGAATCAGATGACCAGCCTAGTAGAACAACTAATGGAGCGTTTACGATCTACTGATATTAATTTACCTGATGCAAATCGACTCTCATTTTTTGTGATGATTAAAGACCTACGAGAGGATATGGCGGAATTAATTCGAGAGATATTCAAAAAGCATTATTTGCTGGATGATTATCTTGGTCATAATGAGGCAGTTTTCCTCTTTGAAGTTTATAAACAACCTCTCAATAAACAACCAGGAACAAAAGATTTCATGTCTGCGTTAAAGGAGCTAGACAAGTTAGGTGTTAGAGGAATAGTCGAGCTGTGCAAACTCGGGGATTTTCCTCCAAGAAGAGTAAATGGGAATGTATTGCAGAAAGGAGGTGAATCAAATGGCAAGAGGATCAGTTGTAAAACGTCCAAGCGGTAACTACAGTATAGTTTTCTATGTGGATGGCAAATAGCGCTGGAAGAACATTGGGCCAGTTCAAAAAGAGGCTGAAAAAGCCTTGAGGGAGATCATGGGTCAAGTTGATCGGGGAGAGTACAGAGAGCTTGAGGAGATAACCCTTAAGGAATACTCCAAAAGGTGGCTTATATACATCAAGTCTCAGGTAAAGCCAAGGACCCACGGCTTTTATGAATACATCAACCGGGTACACCTTGTCCCGTACTTTGGCAACTATAGGCTGACAAGTATAAGACCGGACATGATAGAGCTATATCTTTCCAAGAAGCTAGAGACAAAGCTTTCCAACAAGACTATCCGGCATCACCTAGTTACCTTGAAAGCTATGCTTAATCAAGCGGTTGTGTTGGGATATCTAAAGAACAACCCTGGGCAGCATGTTAAGGGCCCGAGGGTAGAACATAAGGAAATGGACTTCCTAAAACCGGGGGAAATTAGGCTTCTCCTGGAAAAGGCAAGTCCCGAGTATCACGCTCTTTTTCTAACCGCTATTATGACAGGCATGAGGCATGAGGCAAGGGGAGCTGTTAGCTCTTAAATGGACTGATATCAACTGGGTAAGTAATCAGATTCATGTGAGAAGATCAGTCTATAAGAGCAATTTACAGAAACTAAGTCCAGGACATCAAACAGAACGGTTGTTATGAGCCCCAGGCTCACCTCAGCCCTTAAGAAGCATCAACCGGCAAGTCCTCCGATAGATATGCACACTTGCTTCCGGAGACTCACACCAAAGCGGCAGAAAGGCTGGATGCTACTATCTTTGAGGATACTTCCAGCGAAGTTAATCAAAACAAGATTAAGACCCTCGGCTAAGATACGGCTAATGAGATCAGCCAAATTGAGCTAAATTGAGATAAAATGAGATACACACTAAAGAGGTATTATACCAGTTCAAATATATTGATATAAGTTGAGATAAAATGAGATAATAACACCAGTTTTGGCTGGGGGTCTGTAGGTCGCTGGTTCAAATCCAGTCGCCCCGACCAAGTCTAAGTATTAAAATCCTGGGCAGGGGAGAGTTCTTGTTTGACTACTGTCTTCTCTTATGCCGACCCAAGAAGACTCAGCAATGAGCCGGATCAGTTATGACAAGCAGGTGCAACAAGGGGAATTGCAGAAGAGGATCAAGAGTCGTAATCATCAATAAAGGAACCCAACCAATTATGTATAGCGACTCTTATCTCTCGATTGTTCTATCGCCAGAGCATAATTCTTTGGGTTCCCCATCCAACTCAACATGAGAAGTTAGTTAACAATATTTTTTTGATCAAGCTAAAGGAATTGGAAAGCTTCGACAGATAGTTATTCGGATAAGGCTTTTAATGTAGTTGTCAAACGACTGCGAAGATGCAAGAATAATGGTTGCACGGCTTGTTCGGTTTCTCATATATCATATCTATTTTATGAATGTTACCAACATGTCGAGAAGGAGTCAATAGAGGATAGAAGAAATCCAACAAACCGGGTCATACAAACTCTTTTAGAGTATTTAAAGATTGTGAGACACTGCAGCGTGTTCTTATCTACAGGCTCCTTGGATTTATTCTGCGATATGCATCGACTAGATCACGGTGATATTTAAGGAAACAGGATATTTGGTTGGCTAAAAGGGTTTGTACGGGTATAAGTAGAATAGTAAGGAAAAGTCTATACTTAGGAGGTTCAGGAAATGCCAGAAGGAACTGTAAAGTGGTTTGACGCAAGGAAGGGTTTTGGTTTTATTCAGCAAGAAGAAGGAGAAGACGTTTTTGTTCACCATAATGAGATACAGGGTGAGGGCTACAAGAGTCTGAACGAGGGAGACAAAGTTACATTTGAGGTAGAGCAGGGAGACAAAGGCCTAAAAGCTACCAATGTTGTTAAAGTATAGGCTAAAAAGAGTATGAATTTAGAATAGTCCCTGCTAGTGGATTTGGCATAGGAGAGGAAACATTATGCCGCAGAGGAGGAATGAGAGAGCTTAGGAGAAAAAGCAGCAAATCCTCGCAGTAATTCAAGGGGGGGGCACAATGACGTCAAAGAAGAACTGTTGGGAGTTCAAGAAATGTGATAGAGAACCAGGTGGGGCCAAAGCGAGGCAATTAGGTATCTGTCACGCGGCAACTGAAAAAAGATTAAACGCTATCCACGGAGGTAAAAACGCTGGTAGAGCTTGTTGGGTTGTTGCAGGCACTTTTTGTGGAGAAAAAATCCGGGGAACATATGCAGAAAAATATGAGTCCTGCATCCAATGCGATTTCTATCAGCTTGTATTGGAGGAAGAAGGTTCCGACTTTATGGCACCTTCTTCCATGTTAGCCCAATTGAATACCTATGCAAAAAGTCAGGAGTAGATATCAACGTTAGCCGAGAACCATCTGAATGATTCACATTTTGGGCTGAAAGGAGAAAGCGCAAGCAAAATGACCACAAAAAGGAATTGCTGGGAATATACAAAGTGTGGCAGAAACCTCGGCGGACCTAATACTGAAGCTTTTGGAATCTGTCCGGCGGCAATTACTACCAGACTGAATGGTATCCACGGAGGTAAAAACGCTGGTAGGGCTTGTTGGGTTGTTGCAGGCACTTTTTGTGGAGATGTTGTTGAGGGAACGTTTGCCCGTAAGCACGAGGACTGCGCCGATTGTGATTTCTATAAACTTGTGAAATCCGAAGAGAATGCAAGCTTCATTCCCGCATCAACACTTTTGAGAAAGATACGGTGTCCTTGATTAATTAGCGCACTGCATCAAACAATAACCTTCATCTTTTCAACAGAAATCATCTTTTTTTGCAGTACCGTTAAAAATATTTTGACAATTAATGGGTCTAGTTGGGTCCCGGCTACGCGTTTTAGCTCAGTTATTGCTTTTTCTTCAGAAAGAGCTCGCCGGTGTGGCCGATCTGAGGTCATCGCCGAAAATGTATCACATACCGCAAGGATCCGCGCCGCCAATGGGATCTCATCTTCCTTCAGTCCATCCATGTATCCTTCTCCATCATATCTTTCGTGATGATGATACACAATTTCAGCAACTTTACCCAGGCTTTTAATAGGCCGCAGAATGGCCGCTCCGATTGCGGGATGTTGTTTAATATGTTCGTACTCCCCACTGGTTAACGAACCCGGTTTTAGTAGAATTGACTCCGCGACACCTATTTTTCCCACATCATGAAGTAAAGCCGCTGTTTGTAAAAGCTCCATTCTTTCATTTGAAAAATCCAATTCCTGTCCTATTTTAAGAGCAAGTTCAGTAACCTGCAAAGAGTGACCGCGTGTATAACTGTCTTTAGCTTCAACAGCATTTATCAGCGTCCTGATTGTATCTAAACAAACATTGCTCAGATCTTCAAACAAATGCGCATTGGCCAGAGACAGGGCAAGCGAGTCTGTAAGAATGTAGAGCAGTCTTAACACTCCTTGACGGATACAAGCTTCATCTTCCGCAAAAACAATAAATAGTATTCCTATTGTTCTATCTTTTGTATGGAGAGGAGTTATCATAACGCGCATTCTCTTGTTGTTACTCTTACCGATAGAAAACGCCGGTACACATATGGACGAACCGTTGGTTACCGCCCGTCCGAAATTACCGGATCCAATCTGTGCATCAACTTCTCTCCTGATTATAGAATGCTGTTGTGCAGGGAGGGACATATGGTGAACAAATTCAGCGTTCTTCTCGTCGACGAAAAATAGGGAGGAGCTTTCTACTTCAACCATTTCGCGGATTTTATCGAAGCCGGTTTCGAATACATATGATAGATCATGTGAGAGGATCAATTCAGAGTGGAATGTTGCCAATTTCTCGACTTTATCTTGAAGTGATATCAATGCTTTGTTGGACTTATCGAGAAAGCGGAGTTTCTTGATAATTGATTTATATTTATCCTTATCGATGTGTAGTATCTTATTGTTTGTATCCAATACTCCCCCTATTTCTAATAATCAGGATCAGAATCTAAAAAGCAAGAATGGAAATGCTTTCCTTAAAACCCTTTTGCAGCTTCTCCATGATTGGCTCCAAATTACTCAACTTCAGCGCCAATACCTCCCAGGCTCTCATATCTACCACCGGAACTCTTGTGTCTCCGCTTGAACCCAAGCGGAGCGAAATACAAAGAATGTCGGCAAGATGTGTTATGGAAATCTCTTTGCTGGGTTTTGCAGACATGGAGTAGCCTGGTAAATGATGATCTTCAATAACAGAGAGCAGTTTACCTGGAAGTTTCCATTTTTGGGCCAGTATCTTTCCGGTTTGAGCGTGATTAAATCCCATGATTTGGTCTTCCGCCTCTGATATTGGCATCCCCGTATCGCTCACATGTGAAATCACCTGACCGAACTCTTCTGCTAAAAAGGTCGCATGAATCAGTTTCCCAACATCATGGAGTAACCCGGCAGCAAAGGCATTTTCGGCATCTTTGGGACAAACTGCTTGGGCAATGATCTTAGATCCAACCGCGCAGCCTATAGAATGTGCCCAAAGCTTATTCATATCAAATACTTGGTTTGAACCGGTTTTTAAGAAAGCGTCCAAAACGGATGTCCCTAGAACCAAATTCTTTATTTCATCCAACCCTAAGATTACTATGGCCTCGCGTAAACTGGAGATTCTTCTGGGGAAACCATAAAAAGCTGAGTTGACAACCTTTAGCACTTTAGCCGCGATAACTTGATCTTCTGCAATCACTTCACCAATCATAGCTGCCGTAACATCAGGATTTTCAATCATATTGGAAAGGTTAATGTAAACGGAGGGTAGAGTTTTTAAATCATCAATATCATTCACTATTCTATATATTTTTGTCTGAATCATAGTTCCCCTGCTTCCCCTGAGTTCGTTCTGCATTGACTTTAAACTTTCTAGTTATTCGATAGATTTCTTTCATTACTTTATTATTTTCAAAATCAACAAAGTAGTTTTTGAGATCATGCTCGATGGACTCCAAGACATGCTCTGGTAAAGTATTCATCTCCTCATTCTCCAGTTGCTCCTGGTCAACGCCTTGAATATCCGCCTCGGTTATTCCCCAGGTCTTAAAGATTTCAATATGCTTATCTGTAAGCTCTCTTCCTCCATCCAGCAAAAGAGCTCCATGCTTGTTTATAATGGGCTGATCCAGAATCATCCCCGCTTTTAAATCTTTTATGTTTAAAACACCCATAATTTAATCCATTCAATTCAAACTTAACCGGTATTTGTACATTGTTGTTATCGACAAAGATAAAAATAGATTAAAGAATTTATCCGGTTCCTTTTAATAAACGTAAAGTGGACCACAATTGCAACCGATATATGGGAGCACTTGCCTAATTTAGTAATTTGACGAATTAAGTGAATGTAATTGATACAAGTGGCAACAAATCTATTGGGGCAAGCACCATTATAGGGAGAACTGAAATAGTTTATGCAAAGTGAATGGAATGAAAACGCAGTCAAACAAATTGGATGGATAATAAAAGTCAGATGGATTATTGTAATTATCCTTAGCGCATTGGGCGTTCTTGCTGCTTTTTTGAGAGTGTCCTCAGTTCCTTCGGTTATACTCCTTAATATGGCGCTGATTGTCTGCGCTTATAACTTCTTCTACTCCTTCGTTCTAAAGAGAGCATTTGAGAGAAGACAGATCTTGAATCTCTTAAAATATATGCAGATATTATGCGATGTAGTTGTTATCACAGCCCTAATACACTACACAGGGGGAATAGAAAGTCCCTTTTTTGTTTTGTATATCTTAAGCATCTTTGTTGCCGGCATTCTTTTTCAATACAAAGAAACCTATTTTACGGCTATTCTGTGTGCAGCTCTCTATAGCGCACTATTATTGTTGGAGCATAACGGGATTGTTGCTTTAAAGTACAGGTACCTATTTCGCAGCTTAATGCTTGAGCCAAGTACGACCTTACTACTTTTTACCACGCTTGCGGGCACCACAATTTTCTGTACCTGCGCATTCCTGGCAAGCCATCTTTCCATTCGCTTTGAGCGTGCCAGGGAAGCACTAGAGGACACCAAGTGGTTTTATCACACATTTGTGGAAGAGATGACGTCGGGAACAGTAATCGCTGACCAAACAGGTAAAATAGTTGTTTTTAACGATGCGGCTCAAGCGATCTCGGGATTCTCCTCCCAGGAGATAATAGGGAAATCTTGCTTTGCCCGCGACAGGGAAGAATACCCCATACGCGAGTTGATAGAATATCTTGCTAATGCACTGCAAGATGGTAAACAAACCAAGAGATGTGAGGTGTCTATCAAAACAAAAAGCGGACAAATGATCCCTGTTGGTTTCAATACATCTTTACTCAGACGCAACAACAATGCTGTAATCGGAGCAGCAGCTATCTTCGCCGACCTGAGCAAAGTAAAAGAAATGGAATCACGTCTTAGGTTGAAAGACCGTCTTTCAAGTCTGGGCGGCCTGGCCTCGGTCATGGCCCATGAAATGAGGAATCCTTTGAGTATCATCAAGGTGCTTGCCGAGCTGCTCAAGAAGAATCTTGAATACTCTACCTGGGAAAACAGCGCCCAGGCAATTACTGATACTGAATCTATCTGCACGCAAGTAGATGTTTGTGATAAAACTATAAAAGAGCTACTGATTTTTGCAAAACCAGCACTAAAAGTAGGTGCTTCGAACCAGGAAAAGATTGATCTTAACAGCTTTATCGATGCTCTTCTGGAGGATTGCTTTAGAAGCAAACAATGCAAAAATGTTGAAATAGAAAAGAAATATGATAGTAATACCGGTCTGGTTATTGCCAGAAGCGAACAACTGCAGCATGTTTTTGCTAACCTAATCGATAATGCGATTGAAGCAATGCCTGATGGAGGCAAACTTTTGATCAAGATTGAGCATTCTTCCAATGATGTTGAAGTAGAAATAGCAGATAACGGCCCGGGTATTGCATGTGAAGTGAAAGAACACTTATTTGAGCCCTTTTACACTAACAAAGAAGAAGGAACAGGACTGGGGCTTGCCATTGTCCAAAAGGTAATACTCGATCTAGGTGGAACTATAAAAGTAGAAAGTACGGAAGGCAAAGGAGCTAGTTTCACAGTAAGGTTACCTTCAATAAACGACAGAACAAGACCTGATATCAAACATCCGAGCAAGTACACACATAGCTGTAATTGAATCTTAACAAGGGGTTGATAGTATGGATAAAATCAAAGTTATACTGGCTGATGACCACGATCTCTTCAGGAATGGCCTAAAAAGAATGCTTGCCGCTGAGAAGAAAGTTGAAGTCATTGGCGAGGCAAGAGATGGTAATGACGCTGTCAAGCAAGTAGGGGAACTATTGCCTGATGTTGTTTTGATGGACATTAAAATGCCTGGAATAGATGGTATAGAGGCGACCTTAAGAATAAAGAGAGATTGTCCCAGCGTTGAAGTTATTATTCTTTCCATGTTTGAGGACGATGAACATCTTTTTAAGGCTATAAAAGCCGGAGCTAGAGGGTATGTCCTTAAGAATAGTTCCGTTGATGAAGTGATCCGGGTCATAAAGGCCGCTGTCCGCGGAGAAAGCCTCTTGAATCCCACTATGGCAAGAAGAATTTTGGACGAGTTCACTCACCCGGAAAGTGAGAGCAAATCCAGCGAAGACTTCTATTGTGACCTTACTGAAAGAGAACTGGATATACTTAAATTGCTTACCAGCGCCAAATCAAATCGAGAAATTGCTAAAAACCTTTTCATCAGCGAAAAGACGGTTAAGAATCATATCTCAAATATTTATCGCAAACTTCAAGTAAACACCAGGACTGAAGCAATGCTCAAAGCAGTTCAAATGGGCTTGGCGGATTTGAAAAAATAGTAAGAAAGTGCTTAAAAAAACATAAAAGCAGGACCAAAGGCCCCAAACAAATTGATAATAAAGACCCATTTAAAAGGGTCTTTTTTATTGCGATATCTAATAAGGAGGACTGGTTTAGTTTGGAGGCAAGATGTTATACATCGGAAAGAAAGCGATATTTAGGTTTTTGCCGCCATTCTTCATTATTCTTGGTTCTATTCTTTTTGCTTCTTTTCCGGTCTTCGGGCTTGGTTCTTTGGACGGGGCAGAATTGCTTGAAGAAAAGAAGTATGTTCACGAACCGTATAAAAATTACCAGTGCGACTCTTGTCATGTCGGTACTCCGGGAAAGAAATTGAAAAAACCTCTTGCGCAACTCTGTTTTGACTGCCATTCGGCAATGCAATTTGAGACCGATAATCGCTTTACGCATGCGCCTCTTAAGCAAGGTAACTGTTCGCAATGTCATGAAGCACATCAATCAGATCACAAGCATCTTCTCTCCAAATCTCCGGACAGTCTTTGTGAAGAGTGTCATTCTGAAACAAGAGGAAAATCTTCTTCCAAACATCGCGATGCTATCCAGCAGCTGGGCAATGAAGAGTACTGCCTTACCTGTCATCAAACACACTCAGGAGATAATCCTTCTTTGTTAAGTCAGGATGGGATTGAGCTTTGTCTTTCATGTCATGGAAATTATTACGGAAGGGCAGAAAAGAACCATCCATTGGGCAAAGGCAAATTGGATCCCCGGACCGGTTCTGAGCTAACATGCACAAACACCTGCCACGAACCGCATGATACTGAGAACAACTCTCTACTGCAGAAGGAAGGGGATGGGTTGTGTCTGACATGCCATCTATAGTTAGGGCTGCCTTAATCGACACCCATTAGATATTTCTTGGATATTCGGAGTATTTTCTTTTTTTCTTCTTTCCATTTCGAGCTCCTATAATTTCCCAGGTCCTCTTGGGGCACTTCCAGTTCTTGAGCCAGACTAAGGATATCCTCATGATATCTTATTAGTTCATTGTCCTCGTAACCATACCCGAATAGATCTGCAATACTATCATTCGCCCAGTTATCCCAGATTATCTGATACCGGTTGTAGAACTTATTTACTTCTTTGGTTTCCGGTCTGCAACTGAGTAAGTCTGAACCTGCCATCTGTGCTTTCGTATGAATTGAATCAGACCTACCTTCTTGATAAAGACGGTACATCTCTATTTCAAGATCAACTAAAGGCCCCGTCTTTTGGCAGTAATCAATAAGATCTTCTCTCAGTTGAGATGTAGTAAGAAGCGCGGTGAGTCCGGGGAATGCAACCAGAAACAAGAACATTAAAACAAGAACCAATGTAATGATAAATCTTTTCATGATAACCGCCCACAGCCTATTATATAGCTTTTCAGACCTATTGTGAACTTGATGCAATCCCTGTTGCAATAGGTAATGAGATTATGATACACAATGAGGAGCTAGAAATGCTGACTATTAAAGAAGTAATCAAAATACCAAAAAATTGGCCGGGCTACTCTCTATAGATATATGGAAAGCGGCAAGATCAAGTATTACAAATTCGGGAAATCAGTCGGGTTTAGGAAGTCCGACATTGAAAAGTTTATTGAGGAGCTTAAAGCTTAGGAGAAATAGAAAGCCACCTGAGGCCCAGGGGAGGAAACCACAGGTGGCTAGTTGAACCTATTAGGTTCCCTTATATTTTAATCCCTCAACTGTGCTTCTGCAATACCTAAAAGAGCCTACCGTATACTTACCACTAACAAACGTTACGGTAATGGCTTTGGTCGCAAGCGGAAGCAGAAGAGCTTGGAAGGAAATAGAAGCGTCGGCATAGGAGAAAGCAGGGAAGATGGACGAGAAGTTTGAAGGGTTTGCCAAGATTCAAGTCGGGGAAGTGTTTAGGAAGCTTGCAGATTTACAGGACTTTGAAGCGGTGATGCAGGGGATCCCGGTCTATTCGCCGGAAGAGATCAAGAAACGTTTTGAGGAGGGAAGCGATGATCCATTTGTCCTTGCAGCACAACTCCTGTGGGGAACGGTCGCATTAGTGCTAGGGAGAGTAGAGAAGGATTGCAGAAAAGCAAATGTTGATCTCACTCAAGAAGAAACTGATAAGATCGCTTACTTTTCTAGCAGACTTATTGAGAGTTTTGTAGCAAACTCACAACCATTTCTTATGTCTGCAGAATTGATTAAGAAACTTCACGGTATAGATCTATCGGACGCCAAAGATCCGCAGCAGATGGCTGCAATAATTAATGAGGCTTTAGAAAAGAAAGGCCGGAAAGGAGGTAAAAACAGCTAGAGGGTCAGCAGCAAAACGTCCAAGCGGAAATTCATTGATCCATACCTTATCCCACGCTTCGGAGACAAAGAGGATAGACGCCACCCTTTTTGGTACAGGTTCTGATAGTATTGTCAGGGAATCCATTAGCAATACATTGGCTGAGGGCAGCCAGCAAATTAAACATGCTGGCTTCGTCGCAGGTAAACGATAAGTATTCTTTTGTTTTAGCAATAGGGAGTGCATGGATGGCGAACATAATAACGCTCAGTCGATTGCTCCTTATCCCATTATTTCTCTATTTCATGTTCTCGTCACCACCTCAAAACCTGCTTGCTACCATCGTCTTTGTAGCCGCCGCACTAACAGATACTCTCGATGGCTACGTTGCCAGAAGGCTTGATCAAGTCACGGAATTGGGGAAAAAGATTGATCCGCTTACCGACCGTATATTTATAGTTACAGCCGTAATTGCTTTATATTTGCGAGACAATCAACCCCCTTTGTTTGTATTAGCCATTCTTTTAGTCCGTGAGCTATCTCTGCTCTTTGGTTACTTTTACTTAAAACAACAGGCAAAACAATTACCCGTCAGTTTTCTGGGCAAAGCGGCAACTGCAACTCTAATGACTGCTTTCTCCTTTATGATTTTAGGATATGGTCTTGGGCTAGTTTTATTCTATATAGGTCTATTTCTATATATAATTTCTGCCTTGGATTATACGCGCTTCGCGCTACGCATGATTTACCGATAATGTCTTAGGCTTGAAAAACATCCGACAAATTTATAAAAAAGCGATATAATAATGACGATCTAGCAACCTGGCTGGAGGTAGTGTCCTATGAAAGCGGTAATTATGGCTGGCGGGGAAGGGACGCGACTGCGTCCTTTGACAAGCAATCAGCCCAAACCGATGGTTCCTATTCTAAATCGACCTGTGATGGAGTACTCCATCGACCTACTCAAGAAATACAAGATCGAAGACATAGTAGTCACACTGCAATTCTTGCCCCAACTTATCAAGAACTATTTTGGGGACGGGACGGATATTGGTGTTAATCTCAATTATGCCACTGAAGAAACTCCTCTGGGAACTGCCGGAAGCGTAAAGAATGCCGAAGGTTTTCTTGATGAAAGCTTCGTGGTCATTAGTGGTGACGCCTTAACGGATATTAATATAAAGAAAGCTATTCGATTCCACAAAAAGAATAATGCCATGGCCACGCTGGTTCTAAAAAGCGTGGAAAATCCTTTGGAATTCGGGATTGTCATCACCGATGACAATGGAAGAATTGAACGATTTCTAGAAAAGCCTTCATGGGGAGAGGTCTTCAGCGATAATATCAACACCGGAATTTATATATTAGAGCCGGAGGTTTTTCAGTATATTCCCGAGAACACTATGTTTGATTTCAGCAAAGAACTATTCCCCTTGCTGCTGGGTAAAGGAATGCCGCTTTTTGGCTACATCGCCGATGAATATTGGTGTGATATTGGCAACCAGGAACAGTATCTGCAGGCACAGCGGGATATTCTGGATAGGAAAGTCGATATTGAGCCCCCTGGGATTAAGATGCTTGAGGATATATGGGTTGGTGACGGGGCAATTGTTCATCCCAGCGCTAGTCTTGAAGGTCCGGTGGTAATCGGACAACATGCCAAGATAGAAGCAGGGACTAAAATCGACCAGTATTCCGTAATAGGCAACAACGTATTTGTTAGCAACGAAGCGCACACCCATCGCAGCATTATCTGGGATAATTCCTACATCGGTTCAGGTGTCCAGTTGCACGGAGCAGTTGTAGGACGAAACTGTGACATCAAGCAGGGAACACGGTTGGAGCAGGGCGTCATAATCGGCGATGAATGCGTGATCGGAGAAAAAGTCCTTGTAAACCATGATGTTCAAATATATCCCTTTAAAAGTGTCGACGGAGGCGCGGTGGTTACTAGTAGTCTTATATGGGAATCCCGGGGGATGCGGACTCTTTTCGGAAAACGCGGTGTTTCCGGCCTCGTAAACATTGACATCACACCTGAACTTGCAGTTCGCTTGGCCATGGCTTATGGAACAACATCGGGTAGAAACACACATGTTGTTACCAGTAGGGACGCTAGCTTTGCTGCACGCATGATCATGAGATCAATAATTTCGGGACTTTCAGCAACCGGTGTAGATGTTGAAGATCTTCACGTAACGCCGGCGCCCGTGAATAGATTCTGTATGCGCACCGGCAAGCGTGGTGGAGGAATCCACGTCCAAGTTTCACCTTTTGACGCTCAGTCCATCGAGATCAGTTTCTTTAACGACAGAGGAATTGACATTGATGAGGGTATACAGAAAAAAATAGAAAGATACTATTATCGTGAAGATTTTCGAAGGGCTTTCTACAATGAAATCGGAGCGATCCTATTTCCTTCCAGAGCTACAGAATTCTATGTAAATGGATTATCAAAGGCCATTGATAAGAAATCTATTAACAGTGCAAAGTTTAAGGTAGTCGTTGATCATGCTTATGGAAGCTCTTCGCTTATCTTACCCCGTTTGGCGGGAAAACTTGGTTGTGACATAATCTCACTCAATGCTCATACCGATGAAAACCGGGCAACAATATCCAAAGAAGACTTTGACCGGTTTCTACAGCAATTATCCAGAACTGTGAAGATCTTCAAAGCCGATTTTGGAATTCTGATTGATACCGCCAGTGAGAAAGTATTTCTAGTTGATGATAAAGCGCGGGTGATTGATCCCAACACAGCTCTTTTACTCTTCATTAAGCTCCTATGCCGATATGAAAAAAGAAAAGGTAAGGTAGCAGTACCGTTGACTGTTTCAAGTGTTGTTGAAGAGATTGCCTATTTGCATGAGCGAAAAGTACTTAGAACTAAAGTCAGGCCAATTTCTCTGATGAAAGCATCTATGCGAAAAGACGTGGTTTTTGCCGGAGCTCAAGGAGGAGGATATATCTTTCCTCAGTTCCTGCCTGGCTATGATGCTATCATGACTTTCTGCAAGCTTTTGGAATTCCTTTCCAAAGCCGAAGAGCCGCTTTCCGAGATTGTTGACTCCCTACCGCCATACAATATCGCTCAAAAAGACGTTTTTTGTCCCTGGGATTACAAGGGACTGGTAATGCGCCGCCTAATGGAGGCAGCCAAGGGGAGGAATGTGGAACTCAAAGACGGCATTAGAATCCAGGATACAGATAGATGGGCTCTTGTTTTCCCTGATGCAGATGAGCCCCTATTTCATGTCTATGCAGAAGCAGATTCGGAAATTCGAGCTCAAGCAGAAGTTAATCACTATATTGATTTCATCCGAACCATTGTCTCTTCCGCCAGTTGATACGATATTGGAATCCGATCATCCAGCATTACCTCAGAACAAACTAGTAAAAAAACACAGTTTTGGGTAGGAGAGAGGACGTAACATTGAATATAACCTTTGGAACCGATGGATGGCGAGCGCGGATGGACGAGCTGTTCACTCCGGATAATGTCAGAGTGGTTGCGCAAGCCATTGCTAAGTATGTTATTGATCATGGTTTGACCAACAAAGGGCTGGTGATTGGATTTGACACTCGCCTCAATGGCGAGCAATTTGCACATGCTTGCTCGGAGGTGTTCTCATCTAATGGCATACCTGTTTTTCTGCCAAAAAGAGCTATGCCCACTCCTATCACTGCATTTGCCATTACGGCTAACGAGGCTGCCGGCGCTATAATGATTACTGCCAGTCACAATCCCGCCCAGTATAATGGTATCAAGTTCATTCCCGACTATGCAGGCCCTGCTAGTCCGGAGATAACCAATCAGATAGTGGACAACATTAACTGTCTTGAAAAGAAAGATATTCGACTTGGCGGGCACAATAAGCTAATCAATTCAATTGACCCGGCGCCTGAATATCTGAACTATCTAAAAGGCATTGTAGATTTTGCTATTTTGAAAAGGAAGAAGATCAAAATAATCCTCGATCCCATGTATGGGGCGGGTTATGAGATAGCCAATAGTATATTTGAAGAAGCCGGTTGTAAGGTTGTCCCTATTCACGATTATCCGGACTCTTCTTTTGGGGGTTCTTTGCCTGATCCCAGCTGTGATAATTTGGAAGAGCTTACCGGTTTGGTAATAAAGGATAAGGCTGATTTGGGTTTGGCGCTTGATGGGGATGCTGACCGTTTTGGGGTAGTCGATTCGCTGGGCGTATATATTAGGGCCAACCAAGTCCTTGCCCTGCTCAGTGATTATCTTATCAGGAACCGGAAGTTTGATGGCATCTTGGTGCGATCCATTGCCACCACACACTTGATGGATGCGATTGCCAAGGGGCACCAAATTGAATTGCTTGAAACTCCGAAGGTGGGTTTCAAGTTTATTGCCCAGGTAGTTATGGAAAATCCTATTATTCTAGGAGGAGAAGAAAGCGGGGGGCTTTGTGTAAACGGGAGCATTCCGGAAAAGGATGGGATACTGGCCGACCTTCTCCTTGCGGAGCTAACAGCATCTGAAGGACAACCATTATCGATACTACTGGAGAAGTTGCATCAACAGTATGGGTGCTTCTATGATGAGCGCTTAGATATCGAAATTCCCATTAAGCAAAAGGAAGCCTTACTCAATAAACTTGCGGTTGATCCTCCCAAGACTATAGGAAAAAAAGCGGTTCAAGATGTAACAACCACAGATGGAGTTAGGTTTATCCTAAAAGGTGGTGACTGGATTCTGGTAAGGCCATCCGGAACTGAACCGCTGGTAAGAGTATATATCGAATCACAGTCAAGAAAAGGATTTGATAACTTAAAAACTTTCGCCCGGGGAATAGTGCTTAGCAAATAAGGGTCGGGGGGTTACATTATTTACAAAAGTAATAAATAAAGACATGATCCCGCGCTAGTTATCTTGCATTATTGCAGCCAGTCCTTATACTTTGTGAGTAAGGATTTAGGTGTAAACAGGTCAGAATAGAACTACAGA
>SDBS01003088.1_pt1 | contig 16348 bp, 13 predicted proteins | sample 2277091 | NCBI WGS metagenome assembly SDBS01 (sample SAMN10404972, study PRJNA504765) | marine sediment metagenome | isolation source: marine sediment core GS10_PC15, 163 cmbsf | place: Arctic Ocean: Southern Knipovich Ridge | collected 2010 | reverse complement strand
GGCGTGATCGTGGAGAAGGTCGCCTTGCGGGAACATGTAGTATGGTGCCAGCCGGCGGGCGAAGAGGACACGCAGATGCTGGCGGAGGATTATCTCCGCATGTATATTGCCAAAGTACAGAAGATGCAACCCCTGGAACCCTTTCAACCGGAAGAAACCATCGACAAGAGCATCCTGGTCGTCGGCGGCGGAATCACCGGCCTGACCGCGGCGCTGGAATCGGCTAGGGCCGGGTATGATGTCCGTTTGGTCGAAAAAACCGACAAATTAGGCGGCTGGTTGGCGAAACAATATAAATCGGTACCGACGAAACCACCCTATCGTGAGTTGGAGGATACCGGTGTTGATACACTGATCGCCGAGGTTGAGGAGAACCCCCGGATCAAAGTGTATACCTCAGCCGCCACCAGCGAGATCACCGGCGCACCCGGGCTGTTCGATGTGACACTTAAATCATCAACGAACGGCGGACCGGACAGCGAAGCTCTGGACGCCTTCCGCGTAGGCGCCATTATCCAGGCCACCGGTTGGCGACCGGTGGAACCCCGGGATACATTGCCCTACGGTAAGGTTGAAGATGTCATTCGGAATGTGGAATTGGAGGAAATGGTCAAGGACCATGGCCGCATAACTCGCCCGTCTGACGGCAAGGAAGTGAAAAGCATCGCTTTTATCCAGTGCGGGGGATCCCGGGCCAAAGAGCACCATTCCTACTGTTCCTCAATATGTTGCCTTACTTCACTCAAGCAGGCGTTGTATCTACGCGAGAGCGATGCCGACGCCAAAGCTTACATCTTTTACGAGTTTATCCGCACTCCGGGCCAGTATGAGGATTTCTATCGCCGGGTACAAGAGGATCCCGGGGTATTCTTGACCAAAGGAGAAGTGGCTGATGTCACCCGCGATCATGATGGACAACTCGTCGTCACGGTGCAAAACACCATGCCCGGGGAACAAATTCAAGTAAAAGTGGACCTGGTGGTTCTGGCGGCGGGAATGAAACCGAATTCCGCCGACGGTGAAGCCATCAGGGCGCTGGTCGATGCCAAGGTCGCGGCCACCGAGGGAGAGTCGGACGTCCAGCGAAAAGCCGCGGCAGAAAAGGTGGAAGAACTCAAGGACCACGAAGGAACCGAAATACTCAATCTGGCGTATCGTCAGGGGCCTGATCTGCCGATTCTGCAACACGGTTTTCCGGATTCGCATTTCATTTGCTTCCCCTTCGAAAGCCGACGCACCGGAATCTATCCCGCCGGAGGTGTGCGCCAGCCGATGGATGGCCTCGGCAGCCGGGAGGATGGAACCGGAGCGGCATTGAAGGCGATACAGTGTGTTGAGATGACCTCCCGGGGGGAGGCGGTCCATCCCCGCTCAGGAGATACGTCCTATCCCGAATTCTTCATGCAAAGATGTACCCAGTGTAAACGCTGTACGGAAGAGTGTCCTTTTGGAGTACTCAACGAGGATGAAAAAGGTACCCCGTTGCTGCAGGCAACGCGCTGCCGGCGGTGCGGAGTGTGTCTGGGCGCCTGCCCCGAGCGAATCGTCTCCTTCAAAGATTACTCGGTAGACATTATCTCATCAATGATCAAAGCAGTCAATGTGCCGGATGAATTTGATGAAAAGCCGAGGATCTTGGCCGTGCTGTGTGAGAACGACGCTTTTCCGGCTCTGGACCTCGTGGGGCAGCACCGTCTGCGGTATAACCCTTTTGTTCGAGTGATCCCGGTACGATGTTTGGGGTCGGTTAATACGGTGTGGGTCACGACGGCTATTTCGGCGGGTTTCGACGGCGTCTTATTGATCGGTTGCAAGTACGGCGATGATTATCAATGCCACTTTATCAAGGGTAGCGAGTTGGCCGATACCCGCGGCGAAAATATCAGGGAAAAGCTGGAACAAATGTCCATGGAGAACCAAAGAGTGGAACTGCATCAACTGCAAATCTCCGAGTACGACAAGCTGGCGGAGATTTTTGACAACTTTGCGGAGGTGATTGAAGAGATCGGGATGAACCCGTTCAAGGGCATGTGATGAACGCGTAACGGTTGGCGAAAGTTAGCAGGTATGAAAACGTAAAGGAGTGGCCGGAGGTTATGCGATAGTGGAAACTGTTGAGAATATATCGCAGGAGAGCCCGCTGATTGCTCCTGTTTTATCCGAAAACGGCAAACCGGTTTTAATTGAGCCGGATTTGGATTTCATCCAATCGCTAAACGAGCGGGGCGGAGATTCTCTTAAAAAGTGCATCCAGTGTGGCACCTGTTCAGCAACGTGCGCCCTATCACCGGACCCGGAACCCTTCCCCCGTAAGGAAATGGCCTGGGCCATCTGGGGCATGAAAGACCGCCTGCTTACGGATCCCGACGTCTGGTTATGTCACCAATGTAATGATTGTTCCACCCGATGCCCACGTGGCGCCCGGCCGGGGGATGTCTTGGCCGCCGTCCGGCAGGAGGGCGTGCGGCACTATGCTTTTCCCCGTTTCCTGGGAAAATGGGCCAACGAACCTCAATGCATTCCCCTGCTACTGGGTATCCCAGCGGCGCTGCTCACGGCGGCCCTGCTACTGAAAAACCCGATCGAAAATGCGCTGCATATCTCGCCGCCGGCCGGTGAGAAAATAGTCTACGCTTATTCCAGCGTGTTTCCCCACTGGCTGTTGAACACCTTCTTTTTCTCCATCAGTATTCTGGTCCTCCTCGCGACGGTCATCGGGGTGGTGCGTTTCTGGCGGGCGATGAAAGCCGCCGCGCCGGAGGGAATCGCTACGCCGGTCAAAAGTCTGGGCTCAAGTATCATCTCGGCGCTGAAAAATATTATTACTCACGACAAATTCACCCAGTGTACCACGGAACACCCGCGATTACTATCACATATGAGTGTCTTTTTCGGTTTTATCGCCCTGTCTGTAGTCTCGTTATGGGTAATCACCTCCGGGATTAATCCCCTGCTTAACAAGGGCTTTATATACCCCTTCGGCTTCTGGAATCCCTGGAAGATGCTTGCCAATGTCGGCGGCGCTACGCTTCTCGGGGGCTGTTTGTTGATGATTTACGATCGTATGCGCGAAGGCAAAAAAGCCGGTACCGGCAGTTATTTTGATTGGGCTTTCCTGGCGATGTTGCTTATCGTGGTAGGCACTGGGTTTTTTACCGAAGTGCTCCATTACCTCCGGTTGGAACCCCATCGACATATTATCTATTTTGCGCATTTGGTCTTCGTCTGCGCACTCTTATTGTATCTGCCATATTCCAAGTTTGCCCATCTGATATATCGTACCACCGCCATGGTCTACGCCGAATATACCGGCCGGGAAATGGGAAGGCGGTCGACCATGGCCGGCGATAAACCGGATGGTGAAAAAGAGGGAAACAATCACATCGAAACAAAGCAGGAATTAGCTGTCGCGGGACAGGATAATTCTTCACTCAGCGAGAATCCATAAGCATTGACAGTGGAGAATGTATATGAATATCTTAAAAATATTGGATGAACATACAAAAGTCATCACAGCGGTAATTCTGATGCTGATCGTGCTGGTCCCGTTGGGCTACTCTGTTCTCTCCCGGGTCATCACCCAGGGCGCCGAGCCCGGCCAGCCATTCCTCGAGCGTGTCGATCCCCAATATGAAAATTGTGTCCGAGACACCACCTACATGCGCCTTCATCACTGGGAACTGCTGCGCGGGATGCGCGAGGAAGTTGTCCGTTACGGAAAAAGAGGAGATTTGGAGTTAAACAAGTGTCGGGAATGTCATACCAGCCGCGAGCGGTTTTGCGATGAATGCCATAACACGGTGAGTTTGACGCCCGATTGTTGGCATTGTCATTACTATCCATAAGCGGATTGAGTGATATGAGGAGGTTATTCGGAAGCGAGACGACCATAAAACCGGCGACTCCTGAGAAGGTAGGCGAAGAATGGACCGAAGGGATTTTCTGAAAACAGCGGGCGGGACGTTATTGGCGGGAACGTCTTGTGCCTATGCCTTCCGCTTTCTGACTGCTTCGTATGCCCATGATGCGGGTACCGACAGTCCTTTGGCCGGGCGGAAATGGGGAATGGTTATTGATCTCACCAAATGCCGGGAAGATTGTACCGTTTGTCTGGAAGCCTGTCGGGAAGAAAACAATGTCGCCTTTCATGGAGACAAAAGGTGGGATAACCATTGGATTAGAAAAGTTAAAATCAAGGACAAAACTGGTTCCGGGAACACCGAGAAATCCATCCTCCTGTTATGTAATCACTGTGATAATCCACCCTGCGCCCAGGTGTGTCCCGTCCGGGCCACGTATAAACGTGAAGACGGCATCGTCATCGTCGACCACCACCGGTGTATCGGCTGCCGGTACTGTATGATTGCCTGCCCCTATAACGCCAGGCAATTCAACTTCAAGGATGATGAGGATTGGCCCAACAAAAAGCGTCCCAGAAGATCACACGGTGTGGCGGAATCATGCACCTTGTGCGCGCATCGCCTGGACAGGGGCCAGGAACCGGCCTGTGTTGAAGCGTGTGCGAAAACGGGCGCGGGGGCCTTGTTTGTGGGTGACCTGAACGACCCCACTAGCGATGTTTCCCGGTTGACTGCGGGTAGTGGCGTCAAGCGGATCAGAGAGGATCTGGGTACCGAGCCAAAGGTCTATTACATCGGCCTGTAGGCGTGTTATACCTATGGGGGAATAGCATGGAGATCAAATTCGAGCGCATTGAGGGGAATTCACCCCAATATTATCTGCTGCTGTTCACCTTTGCGGCTTTGGCGATAGCGGGAGCTGTCACTACCTTTATTATTTGCGGCAAGGGGCTCTATATAACCGGAATGACGAATCGCGTGCCCTGGGGGCTCCAGATCGTGATGGCCGTGTATTACATTGGCTTGTCGGCCGGATCGCTGGTGATCTCGGGTCTGTATGGCGTTTTCGGCAAGACCGAGTACAAGCCGTTTGCCCGAATCGCCGTTTACATCGCCATGCTTTTCCTGATCGCCGGATTGATGTCAATCCTTACTGACCAGGGAAGGTTGGATCGCGTCTTCGTTGAGCCGTTTGTGCATTTCAACCTGCAATCCATGTTCTCGATCAATCCAATATTGTATAACGGGCATATCCTGATTTGTATCATCTACCTTTGGGCATTGTTTACCGAAAGGAAAACACTGACCAAGGTGGTGGCCACTTTGGCCTTTGGGTGGGCCTTCTGCGTCCATACCGGCACGGGCGCGATTTTCGGCTTCGGCGCCAGGATGTTGTACGAATCACCATTGTTGCCCGCCAGCTTCGTGGCTGCAGCCATGGCCTCGGGCACGGCCCTGATGATTTTGATTATCGTCGGGCTATTTAAGGTTACCAAGCGACACGTGGATGATGAACTGATAATCTGGCTGGGACGATTTCTGGCGATATGCACCCTGGTAGTCATGTACTTCCTGGCAGTAGAGAATCTCTATCGGGTTTATGTGGTGGAATTGCGCGATGCGGGTCTTTACTATCTTTTTGGCGGCCTACACAGCATATTGTTCTGGTTCGGACTGATGATCGTCGGCCTGGCCATTCCGTTGTTCATTCTTTTTCGTGACCGGACGGGAAAGTCAATTAAGTGGATTGTTATCGCCTCTATTTTGGTGGTTTTTGGTGTTCTCTGCGAGCGGTATGTGATCGTCCTTCCGGGGCTGCTTCACCCACCGGAACTCTTTCCGGGCATGGAGATCACCAGTTCGGTCCTTGAGGAGGGCATCGCCAGCTATTCCCTCAGCTTTGCGGAAATCGTTCAGGCGCTGGGGGTATTCGGCGTCATCGCCTTCCTCTTTACGTGGGGCTTAAAGGTATTCAAACTGTTGCCGACAGAGGCCAGGATTAACCGAATACCCACAGCTGTCGATTCAGCGAATCACGAAAAGTGATGGAAGGATAAAAGCAGGCAATTGATTTGAAGAGGAAATTAATCGTTGACCCGTTCGCGAAGCTGAATCCTGCAGACTCCTCATGTTGAAACGAATTCCCATCTTCTGGAAACTGAACGCAGCCTTTGTTCTCATTATTCTCCTGTTCCTGGTGGCGGGGTATTTCCTGGCCGGATTGCAAAGCGTAAGTTCTGAGAGATATTTGCCGGTCATCCTCGCTGTCGTGATTGCATTGGCGTTGAGTTGCGGGTCCACCTGGTTCCTGGTGAGCCGTTTTATTACACGGCCCATCCGCGGGCTGGTCAAGGGGATGAATGAACTGGCTAATAAAAAATTCGATTTCCGCCTTGAGGAGGACGAGCAAGACGAGTTCGGCTCACTCGCCTCCTCTTTTAATGACATGGCTGATATGCTTTCCTCCTCCCTGACGGAGCTCAAAAAAAACAGGGACTACCTCGAAGGCATCTTGGAGGGTTCTGCCGATATCATTATTACAGTGAACGCCACGGGAAAGATCCAGACCATCAATGCGGGGGCGGAGAAAGTCCTGGGCTACCAGCGATTCGAGGTGATTGGGAAATCGATCGAGATACTCTTCGCCGACCCTCATGAAAGGAGGGTCGCGGCTGAGAAGTTGAAGTACTCGGAAAACGCGGTGAATTACGAGACCCAGTTTATGACCAAGGGCGGAGAAGTCAGGGACGTGTTGCTCACTCTTTCCCGGCTCCGGAATCCCACGGGAGCGATCATCGGCACGATCGGGATCGGCAAGGACATCACGGAGGAGAAACGCCTGCAGAATAAGCTGATGCAATCCCAGCGCTTCGCCGCCATCGGCCAGGTCTTCACGGGGATTCAGCATTCGATGAAAAACATGTTGAATGCCTGCAAGGGCGGTGCCTACATGGTTAAGATTGGTCTGGCCAAGGATAACCGGAAGATGCTCGAGGAAGGGTGGGAGATAGTCCAGGTCGGTATCACGGGCCTGACCAAGATGTCGCTGGACATGCTCCAATATGTCAAAGAATTCAAACCCACGGTGGGCCGGGTGGACCTGTCCGAAACTTTATCGGAGATATATCGCGTAATTAAGCCGACCGCTAAAGATAAGGGAGTAGAATTTCAACTGGACATCCCCGCGAGCCTCCCGGCCGTAGTCTGCGATGCCCGGATGATCCATTCGGCGGCGCTGGATATCGTGTCCAACGCCCTGGATGCCTGTTTGTGGAAGGAGTACAGTGCAGGGGAGACCCCGCAGGTCGTGATTAGTGCGCATCCGGCGCCCGGCGGACGGGAGCTGATCATCGAGATTAAAGACAATGGGTGTGGCATGACCGAAAAAGTGAAAGCCAATATCTTCACCCCGTTCTTCACCACCAAAAGCAAATCCGGCACCGGATTGGGCTTGTCAATTGCCTCACGAATGATTAATGTTCACGGTGGGAAAATCGAGGTGGAATCCGAACCCGATCGGGGTGCCGTATTCCAAATCGTGCTTCCCCTGGACGGAGAAGAGAGAAATAAGGAGGGCAGCGATGGCAAAAAAGGTTTTAGTAATTGATGACGACGAAAACACGGTGAAATTCCTGTCGGCCGCCCTGGAGGAAAACGGCTACGAGCCGATTGCGGCATTCAATGGCAAGGAAGGGCTGGAGAAGATAAAAGCCGAGAATCCGGATCTCGTTCTTTTGGATGTCATGATGCCCAAGAAAACGGGATTCGTACTTTTTAAACAACTCCGCCGGGACGAGGCGTATAAGGACCTGCCGATAATCATGTTGACGGGGGTGGCGGAAGTTCTGGGTGACCTCGACGCTCAGAGCGGAGATACACATGAGAGCCCCTACGACAGTCTGCGAGAGGCGATGCGAAAAAATATCCAGGAAATGAGGGAGGAAGGGCTGGTCAAGCCGGATATGTTCATCGACAAGCCCATCGATCCCGAACTGGTTATCGTGAAGATTAAGGAACTTATCGGAACCTGAGTCCCATTCCCCGGAACCGGCTACCCCGGTCCACGCTGGGGAATCGCGGTCATCACTGGCCCCCGGACTCACCTTCAGACCATTGTCGTGATGGTGTTCGCGACTTGCCGGACACCGGGAGTGTATGACATGGTACATATCATAGAAGCACCCGGGGAGAAAACGCCGGCCTCGTTGGCCTTGAGTTCGGGCGCGCCAGGTAATGTCCGTACTCATACCATGACCGCCCTCACCCGGGATGAAATGAAGGTGGGCATCCTCCCAAGTTGCCGACGCTATTCAATTTCCTTCGCGTTAATATGTAAACGGCGGTCGAAAAACGCGGCGGGTGACGGGGCGGTCCAAAGCCGCGGCACGAGCTAGCTTACATGGCAAAATCGTAAAAGGTATATAGTAGATATTCCCCGCGCTGTAGCAACCAGTCAAGATCCAAGACATTCTGATCTATCCGCCGCCAACTGAATCTGGGCATTTTGTCGGTACGTCCTGGCGGAACTGACGATTAACTACAGAATAGGCAAAGGAGGTTCAGCCAGCACATTGACCGAGACCCTTGGTGAGGGCAGAAAAGAACCGCCGCCCAAATTCGGCGATTGCCCGCCGGAAATTGCGCTAAGTTGTTGCTTTATTAGGGGCTAAGATAAAAGCGGGAGACGGGATTCGAACCCGCGACCAACAGCTTGGAAGGCTGTGACTCTAGCCAACTGAGTTACTCCCGCTTTTTTGCTGCACCTAATTAAACGTCACCCGGTCGAAAATCAAGGGGATTCACTTGCCAGGAGAAACGACGGAAGGCGCCGATCCTGCAAAACACTTTGCTCGGTCCCTGCATACGGTCGCGAGCCCCTTGGCAATGTTTTGCGCAGTGGCCGGATGAAAAAATAATCACGTGTCCAATATCTCGACAAACACCTGTTCAGCAAGTTCTTCCGTGTCTATGAGTTAGGGCGACCACAGGTATCTCTTGCGGGCAATTGTCAGAAAGGTGGTCATTTATGGATTTTGCGCGCGATTTAAGCCGTCGTATCGGCCTTGCTATCATATTGTCTGGTGGTGAGATAGGTTGTCGCATCTAATCTATTACATTATGGCAAGGAGTTTGCTTCTTATCCGGCTGGGAAAAAGTAGAAATGAATGATAGAAAATAAGGTATCAACACCACATAAGGGACCGAGATGATGAAGAAAACCTTACTTGTTGCATTCCTGGTCTTTGGCTTGTCTTTACCTGCTTTTGCATTACCGATTTATGACGGCATGCTTTCGACACCTGACGGTGTTATCGCTACCGGCATATGGGCCAATGGCTTCAAGATTTCCTGGCGCATCGAACAGCAAACAGACTTATCGTGGTTCTATCGGTATCAATTGACCGATTTGCAGGGCGTTCCCTTCACTGAGGGAGCCGTCAGCCACCTCACTATAGAGGTGTCGCCGAATGTCACCCGCGAGGATTTTTGGGGCTTTAATGGAAGCCCGTATGTTCTTGGTTCCTCAGACGACATCCTTCATGCCCTGAAGTTCGACTATGGCAGTGATGGCCAATTGGAATGGAACGGTTATTCCAGCCGTGCGCCGGTATGGGGTGATTTCTACGCTAAAGACGGCCGAGCGGGTGGCTTGGGTCTGAATACGGCCAAAAATGCCGGATTCGATGCCCCGGATCCCCTTGTTGCACCGACCAATGGTTCCATCGGCAACAAGATCTTACGGCCGGACACGTACACCGACATTCCCGAACCGGGTACGCTAGGCTTACTGGGACTGGGAATCCTCGGCGCCGTTGCGCGTCTACGCCGTCGGGCCAACAAAAAGTAGAGTTTCTTACCGAGATAACTTAAAGCCCCCGCAATAGTGGGGGCTTTTTTTATCGCGTTAACCGCGAGGTAGTATTGTTTTTGATTCTTTGCCGGTTATGTTCAGCTGTTAGAAATACGCCGACAGACCGAACTTGACTGCTGAGGCGCCCAGGGAAAACCCGTTGCCTACCTTTTCAGCGGTGCTTTGTCGTATATCACCGCCGTCATCAGCCGGCCGCGAAGATTCTGGACACGGAAGTTTTGTACACGATTGTCGGCGGGGAAATACAATACCAGCGGTGAACATTCATCTATGAAAGCGGGGGAGATTTGACTATATTGCCTGGTAGGGTAGAGGCGCAGCAAGTGGACTGGAGGGCTGAAGTGAGCAACAAAAGGCCGGACCGAGCGGAATATTACCTGGGTATTGCCCGCGAAGTCGCCCGGCGGGGTACCTGCTTAAGGCGTAATTTCGGCGCGATCATTGTCAAGCACGATCAAATTATCAGCACCGGCTACACCGGCGCGCCCCGAGGCACGGCCAACTGCATCGACGTCGGCGAATGTTACCGCGACAAGATGAATATCCCCTCCGGCGAGCGGTACGAGTTGTGCCGCTCGGTCCACGCCGAGATGAACGCAATCATCCACGCCGCGCGCACCGATATGCTGGAGGCCACGATGTACTTAGTCGGTCTCGAGGCCACAACCGGGGCGTACGTCGAGTTCACCGAACCGTGTAAATTATGCAAACGTGCGGTAATCAACGCGGGTATAAAAGATGTCTTCGCCCGTCAGGGTACGGACAAAATTGAACATATGCTCGTCCAGGACTGGATAAAAAACGAAGAAGAAGAATTCTACGGCGTGGGGAAGAAGTATTAGGCAATATGGCCTACACCACTAACAACCGTCTCGACCTCGGCGATCCATTCCCGGAGATGACGCTGTCTTTAGTCGACGGAAATTTTCTAACTCTGCCGCGTGATCTTAACGGCAACTGGAGCGTTTTCCTGCTTTATCGCGGTCACTGGTGAGTATACTGCCGTCGGCAGTTGTCGGACTTTCAAAAACGACTGGGTGATTTTGCGCAACGGGGAATCGCGGTCATCGGTGGCTCGATTGATACGCGGGAAAAGGCCCACAAGACGAAAGAGCGAACGAAAGTAACTTACCCCCTGGTCTATGGCTTGAATTCGCGTGCTTTTTCGCGACAAACCGGTTCCTTCTTTGACGAAAAGGACGGTTATCTTCATTCAACGGATTTCATCATCGACCCGGACGGCAGGGTGGCTGACGCGGTATACAGCACCGGGCCGATTGGCCGGTATACCCCGGACGAATGTCTGGGTCTGATTGATTATTGGATCAAAAAGGAAGCAAAGAAAAAACAGGTAAGGTGATTGCTTTAAATAGGGAGATATCATGTACAACTCAATACGCTGGGGTTTTGTGATTGTGGTGATCCTGGCTTTGTGTCCGGCTGACCCGGTGGTCGCCCAACGGCCCGAACCGGATACCACGACGGTCAAGGGCCATATGATGTACACCCTGATGAAACCCGGCGGCATCCCCGCGATTTTCGAACCGGAGTTTATCCCCCTCAGTCAGGCCGATTCATTCTACCATCCCGAGGAGCCGCTGATCGTTGTGGTCCACGAGGGAACCGCCAGGGGCTACAGCACCTGGCATTTGGATGCCCATGAAGTCGTCAACGATCAGATCGGCAACACGCCTTTTGCCGTCACCTGGTGACCGCTTTGTTATACCGGCATCGTGTATGCCGCCCAGGTTGACACCATGGTTTTTACCTTTCAAGCATCCGGTTCGCTTTGGCAGGATGCGTTGGTGATGCAGGATCCGGAAACGAAATCGCTTTGGTCGCAGATCACCGGTGAATGCATCTCCGGTCCGCAGGAGGGGACGGCGCTGGCGCAGTTTCCATCCTTGCATACCACCTATGCGGAATTTAAGAAATCCTTCCCCGACGGCGTATTGCTGACCAAGACAGAGAAAGGGGAGGCCGGCTCTCATTACAAGTCCTACTTCGATGACCCGGATCGCCTGGGAATTTTCGGCCGGGCGAATACTTTTCAAAAACTGGCGGCCAAGGATCTAGTCTATGGCTTGCGGGATGGGCAAAAGCAGGTCGCCATCGCGGAAAGTTACTTGCAACGTAACGGCTGGGCGTTGACAAAGGAGATGTCTACGCCAGTGCTGATCACCTATGATTCGGCAAGCCATACGATCGCGGCGTTCGCCTGGCCAAAGTCCGCGGGGATGAATTCGGATTCCGCGGTGATAAAAGACGGAATACTGTCCGTTATCGGTTTGGAGGCAACCTGGGAGGCGTACACCGGCCGGGTTATCTCCGGAGCTGAGCAAAACCTACGTCCCGTCCCGTTGGTGACGGCCTTTTGGTTTGCCTGGATTAGCTTTTTTCCCGATACCGAGCTGATAAAATAAGCCGGTAGGGCAGGTTCCAAATGTCCGCACACAAGGTCTCGAACTATGACAGCCCCGAAATATGCGTGGGGATTGATCTAAGGCCGACAATTTGTCTAAAGTAGATGAAGATCGCTTGCGGCCCATTCGGCGGGCTTTACGGGTTTTACTAATGCCCGTATATTAGGGAAGTAAAAACAACAAAGCTATCAATTAATTGCCCCAACCAAACCCGAAATCAGGACGGCCGGGCCGCCCCGGCCATAGGGCCTGTCGTATAGCACCATCCGGCAATAACCCCCGAACCTATTCCCGCCCCTCATTTTTAAAAGTCCTACCGGCGATCGGGCCGGCGTTTAATGAAGAAAGCTTATTTTTTATACCGGTGAATGAATTCCTCGACTTCGGGAATGCCGCCCTGAAAAATCAAGTAACCGTTGTGTGGTTCGCGCTCGGTCGTTTCCCCGGCAATCGGGGTAAGCATGATGTTTTTAACTTTTTCAAAATCGGTTGTCTGACCCAGCGTCCAACCCAGTTTGACGTACGCCACCTCCGGGAGCATGTTCGCCGACGGGACAACACCGAGGTTCATAATGTCGCGCCCCGTGTCGTAGACGTACATTTGCACATACCCCCACAGTGTTTGCACGGTCATATACACCGCGATGCCTTTATCCGTGGCGCGTTTGAGCGCAGGATAGAGGAGTTTGTTGACATGTCCCAGCCCGGTCCCGGCGATAACGATTCCCTTATAGTCATTGTCAATCAGCGATTCGATGATATCCGGTCGCATGTTGGGGTAGTAATAAACGATGGAAACCATTTCCTCAAAAGCTGTTGAAATCTTCGCCTGGCGGTCGTTCCGCCGCCGCCGGTAATCGTCACGCAGATGAATGAATTTATCCCGGGAAACTGTTGCGAGAGGAATATCACCAATCGTGCGAAAGGTCGAACGGTATGAGGAATGCATCTTGCGTACCCGCGTCCCACGGTGTAACAGTCCGTACTGGTCGGAAGTGGGACCGAACATGCAGACCATCACCTCGGCAATGTCCCCCTCGGCCGCGGTGTACGTGGCATTAATCAAATTCAATGCGGCATCTGAGGACGGCCGGTCGGAAGAACGCTGCGAACCGACCATGACGATCGGGATCGGCGGATTTTGAATCATAAACGACAGTGCCGCGGCGGTATGATGCATGGTATCGGTACCGTGGCCGATGACAATACCATCGACACCGTTGGCGATCTCCTCGCCGATCCCCTTGGCCAGGGCGATCCACTGCTCAGGTCCCATGTTTTCTGAGAAAATACCGAACAGTTTCAATGTTTTCAGGTTGCAGATATCGGCCAGCTCGGGCACGGCTCCGTAAAGCTCGCCGGGCGTGAACGCGGGAATCACCGCCCCGGTACGGTAGTCCAATCTGGAAGCGATGGGTCCCCCGGTGCCCAGCAGAGTGACATTCGGTTTGGCCGGATCGGTCGGGAAATCCTGTTCGGGGATCTTGTAATGGGCTTCCTTGTAGCCTATTTCCTTCGCCTCCCGAATAGATTCGGCCAGGATTCCGATATTGTAACCGTTATGCATTTTCAAAACTATATGCAGATCGTCCGCCGACTCCGAACGGGGCAGGATCACGCCCTTGAACGAACCTTTATCCGTTGTTATCTCGACATCTGACCATACTTTCACTCCGAGATCTTTCAAGCGGGCGAGGGCTATTCCTTTGTATCCCTTAAAATTATCAGAATTGTTGCCGGCGTTATTGTTATCCATCATCTCAAATCCGTTTGAACATCCAGGTTAGCAAATGATCGAAACCGAGAGACTCCCAGAATTTTATGGTATCTATGTTTTGTTGAGCGACCAGCAACTCTATTTGATTGATTTTTCGCTTTTTAAAAAACTTCAGAGCGTCAGCCACGAGTAATCGTCCGGTACCTCTTCCGCGGTATTCTTCTTTTACGAATAGATCGCCGACGAAACCGAATTTCTCCAGTTTGAAATATTTAGGCTTAAGGGAAATATATGAATAACAAAAACCGATTAACTGGCCGGCGTCATCGGCCACGGCCAGGCGGCAGTCGGGGTTATCGCCGCGCTCGCTCATCTCTTTTGAGAAAATCGCTCTGGCTCTCTTTTTTATTTTGAAAGAATCGTTAAACGTGCCGTTGAAGGCCATGAATTCGCCCCACATCGCGCTGATTTTCAAAAGTTCGTCCCCGCGGACTTCTCTAATGGCTATCATACGCCCGATATTATACGGGTTTTAACTTCAAGTCAAGCATATATCCGAACGTGAAGTTTATCGCCGGCGAGGGATTATCTCCACCCGCCCCAGGGCCATCCGCAATTCCGCCTTTACGGGGATTTTTTCGTTGTCGTCGGAAATATAAATCTCGAATTCCCTCCCGACACCGGGGAAAGTATCGAACGGTATATATCCGGCTACATGTTTAACCGGCCGGCTTTTACCGTTGGAATCCTCGATCGTAGTTGTATCTATAGATTTAATTAATATCGAATCGGGCCTGGAATAAACGAATACCGGTATATAAATCGGAGCTTCAAGAGTATCCAGCGCCTCTCTCAACCTGAAAACCATCGATATGGAATCGAAATACGTTCTGTCGGTCTGAGAAATATCCTTCTGGCTGTTCGACGATTCTCCTCGTTGCGGAAATTCGGTTTTTATTCGGATTATTCCCTTATCGTAATCGAACCAGTATTCCTCGATTTTACGTTTTCCGGCGGTGGTGATGTCCGTCCTGAGGTAGAATACGGTATATTGGCTATCAACTAGGCTTCGATAAAAACCCTGGTGGTCGATCAATACGCTCGATTCGATTCGGCATTCGAGTTCGCTCACCGTTTGATTCTCATGCTGGAAAGGCTGGCTTTGGGTGATATCTATCTCGCCTATTTTGTAGCCCCCGTATAAAACGTCGTAGCTGAGATTCAAGGCGGGGACGGAGAGTTCCGGTTCCCCGGCGAAAACTGTCGCGATTGTCGCGAATGTTATCAGGAGGGCAACGCGGCAGGTTACAGCTATTTTCAAATCGTTCCTTTCTTTTCACGTCAAAACAAAATTCATATATATTATAAGGGTTATCCGGTGTAAAGATCTATAGCCTTTATCTTCAAAGATCCGGTCTTGACTCCGGTTGGGTGAACCGGTAGATTAAATCCATGTCAGAATCTCTCTTGAATTTCGCCAAGGAGCAACCGTTCTGGGCTGTGGTAATTGTAGTTTTTATGCTTTTTCCCATCATCGGGGCGGTTTTTCATATAATAATGAAAGCGCTCGGAGGACGGGGAATCGATAACAGCCCGCCCGCGGGGATACCTCCTGAATACGATGATAAGGACGATAATCGCCTGAATTCAGAGTAGAGCCCGCCTTATATCCCCTATCCTTTCCCGACCGAATATTCATAATTCGACAGCAATGTTGAAAACCGGGGTTTTCATGTTATTTGTGGAGTGGCCGCAAAACCACAATCATGGGAAGTTTCCCATATCTTTAGCAGGATAGAAATCAACAGCCTCGCTGTGTTATATGGATAACCTGTTTATTCTCAGCCTATTACGCCATTGTTTCGGGTTGAACCGCCCCTGCAAAAAAACGGAATGATAATTGCGACCGGTATAAATGGTTTTTTGAAATTATTAAGCATGAAGCGCTCTTGCCGATAACTTTTGTGGATCTTTGAAAAGTCTGATATCGGCGGGGCGCCCAATTCAGGAGGGCGTCATGGCTGGAAAGAGGAAATCTCAATTCAAAATGCCGGAAAAAACATGCTGGCATCTCTACAGTTTGCAGAACTTAAACGCCGAGAAATTCGTCAAGGTCGTGGGTAAAATCCTTAAAAAGGAATACTTGTTAATAAAATAGCGGAAAAAACTTGACAGTTTTATCCAAACGAAATAAATTGGCGGCAACTTGAAACGTCAACACAAAAGGGCGCTAGGAATGATAGATAAATACTCGGTAATAATCATCCCGGGATCGAACGAACCGGTTGTTAACAGGCAGATCAGCAGGCGTGTAATCTTTACTGCCTTATTCCTGATAGCCGCGTTTATAGCCGTAAGCGCCTATTTCACTGTGGGATTTATCACATCTTCTATAGATGAACAACGTCTGACTGATTTGACTTTCGAAAACGAGCAACTCTCCTCGAAGATAGCCAAACTCGAGGGAACCGTCTAC
>SDBS01003087.1_pt1 | contig 16356 bp, 11 predicted proteins | sample 2277091 | NCBI WGS metagenome assembly SDBS01 (sample SAMN10404972, study PRJNA504765) | marine sediment metagenome | isolation source: marine sediment core GS10_PC15, 163 cmbsf | place: Arctic Ocean: Southern Knipovich Ridge | collected 2010 | reverse complement strand
ATCCACCCATGCAAATTCAACTCCATGTACGGACGGAAATTACGTCGTTGCGTTCTTTGGCTCTGAAGGTATGTACTGTTACGATATGGAAGGAAATCTTATATGGAAAAAGGACCTTGGTAAGCTTGATTGGGGTTTTTTCAAAAGTCCGGCTGCACAATGGGGAGGAGCAAGTTCACCCATCATCCATAAACAGATGGTAATTGTCCAATGTGATATTCAGGGGAATTCTTTTATTGCCGCCTTCGACCTGAAGGACGGCAGCCAGATATGGAAAACAGTCAGAGATGAAGTTCCAACCTGGGGGACACCAACTGTTTTCACCGGCAGGGAGCATTCACAAATCATTGTTAATGGATATAAGCATGTCGGTGGGTATGAGATAGAAACAGGAAAAGAAATCTGGAAACTGACGGGCGGTGGTGATATCCCGATTCCAACGCCTATAGTAGCTCATGACTTAATCTATATTACCAATTCACACGGGGGTAAAACCCCCATCTATGCTGTGCACGTCTCGGCAGCCGGCGATATTTCATTAGCCGAAGATACCTCAAGCAATAAACATATAGCCTGGAGCTACAGTAAAGATGGGAACTACATACCAACACCTATCATATATAACGAGTATCTCTATTGCTGTTCGGATAAAGGCAAACTAAGTTGTATTGAAGCCGGGACAGGTAAATTACTGTACCGTGAAAGTCTAAGTTCCAAAACTACTCCCTTTGCAGCTTCTCCGGTTGCAGCAGAAGGGAAAATCTACTGCACTGCCGAGAAGGGTGACATATATGTTGTAGAAGCAGGTGCTGAATTCAAATTGACAGGTGTTAATAAAATGAATGAAATCTGTATGGCGACACCGGCAATTTCACAGGGCACTTTGTTCTTTCGAACGAGATATCATCTTGTGGCGGTCGCAGAAGACCCGTAATGAAGATTTTGGCTCTCATCTAACAATCCCTGCTGCAAGGCGGCCGTTTCTACCAACTTTTCTGGAATTGATCTTGATTTTTAACCTTTGCATTCGTATGCTGGTTTTCGGCTTAAAAATCTGTGGTTAACGTTTCTCACTACTATTATGGATGGAAGAAGAGGATTCACCCTATTAGAGATAAGAACCCCCGATCGGGGAAGCGGAAGGTTGCCCGAAAGACACGGGGAAACAGACCTCCGGAAACGACACCGGAGTTTTCCAACGGGCTTCACACTTATCGAGCTTTTAGTAGTGATTGCGATTATTGCTCTTTTAATGGGCATTCTCCTGCCGGCCCTCAGTGCCGTCCGGGAGCAAGGCCGACGAACTGTTTGCGGCCTAAATGAGAAGAACATGGGACTGGGCTTGTACTTGTACGCCAACGACAACGACGGCAAGCTGCCGCTCAACGAGGTAGATCGCTGGTTATTTGACGTTTCGTACTGGACAACAGATATTATCCTGAGGACGGGTGGCTTCGACCGGCATATCTTTTACTGTCCATCGTGGGCACAGAGAGACAATATCATCTTTTGGCGGTATGGAGAGAATCTTTCAGCCGGGACGCCGGAGAGCTACCCTCAGTCCGAGCCGCAGAGTGAATCAACCCGCAAAAACTATCATAGGATTATGGGATATTTCTGGTTCATTGATACGGTCAGAGGCAGAGAGAATCCGCCCATGGGCCCCGACAATAAGCATAAGGAATGGGTGAGAACTGTCACTGCAACGAAGAGGTCTGCCGCAACTGTGGAGTTGATAGCTGATGTAACAGCCAGCAATGGGCCGGACAGGGCCCAATCCGACTTCACTAAGGCAACCGGCGGATGTTGGTCACGCTGGCAAGTTTATGACAGAACGAACCATCTGAGAAGAGGCTCACAGCCTGCGGGCGGAAATATCCTGTTTGTTGACGGGCATGTGCAGTGGCGACGTTTTAATGAAATGGAACACCGTTGGTTCTGGCAGAGTAATGGCAATCCCTGTTTCTGGTGGTGAAACAAATTTTGCGAGTATTGACCTGTCATGAATAAGTTTTAACTTGGCAATATGCCAATTATGTACTAAGCTTTACGCTTTGTGTGCTCTCAGCAGTGTAGTTAAGCAGAATAAGCAAGGAGGTTCGGCAATGTCGGAAACGACGTCTGGTTCCGGAGATGAGAAATTCGTACCAACGTGTAGCATATGCGGAGAAAAACATTGGCCTCACCATTTATTAATTCCTTGTTTTAATAAGCATAAGGCCAAGGCAAAAGCCAGGGCTGACAAAAAAGCGAAAGCAGAGACGAAAAGAAAGGCCAAGGCTGAAGCCAAGGCAAGAATCAGGGCCGAGGCCAGAGAGAAAGCGAAATCGGAAGCAGCAACCAAGGCTGAAAGAGAAGCGAAATCCAAGGCCGAAGAGAAAGCGAAGGCCTACATGGAGGCTGCAGCAAGGGCCGAGGAACAAGAGAAAATCGAAGCCAAGTCCAGAAGTGAGGCAGAGCGCAAAGCCAGGTCATACAGTAAGGCGCTGACTGAAGCAGAGCAAAAGCTAAAGGCGCAAGCGGAAGAACAAGCGAAAGCTGAAGCCAGAGCGGAAGAAGCATCAAAAGCCAAAGCTGAATACGAAGCCAGAGCCAGAGTTGAAAGCCAAGCGAGAGCTGAGGCCCAGGAAAAAGCGAGGTCCTATGCTAAGACAATAGCCGAAACAGAAAAGAAACTTCAAGCCCAAACTCAGGCAAGAGCCGAGGCAGAGGAAAAATTACAAGCCGAAAGCCAAGCAAGAAGTGATGCCCAGGCCAGGGCAGCAGCCGAGGCACAAGAAAGGGCGAAAGCTGAAGGGAAAGCAAGGGCCAAAGCTGAAGCCGAGACCAGAGCCAGAGTTGAAAGTCAGGCTAGATCTGAGGCGGATGCCAAAGCGAAGTCCTATGCTAAGGCAATAGCCGAAGCAGAAAAGAAAGTTGAAGCCCGGATTCAGGCAATAGCCGAGGTAGAGGAAAAATTAAAAGCCGAAATCCAGGCAAGACGCAGGGCTGAAGATAGGGCCGAGGCCGAAGCTGAAAGACGGGCGGGCTTTGAAGCCGAGTTGAAAACAGTAAATAGTTTTAGAGCCAATAGAGCAGCTAAGGCTGAAGAGAAGGCCAAAGAAAAAGCGAAGGAAAAAGCTGAAAGCCAGGGCCATCTCAAGGCTAAAGCCAAAGCCGAAGAGGAGAGAAAGGCCGAAGCCCAAGCAAGAGCTGAGGCAGAGGAGAAGTTAAAAGGCGAAACAGAAGCGAGAAAAGTGGCTGAGGAAAGAGCAGCAGCCGAAGCCGAAAAAAGGGCGAAAGCTGAAACGAGAGCTGAAGAGGGAGCAAAAGCCAAAGCTGAAGCCCAGGCCAGAGCAGAATCAGAAGCCCAGGCCAGAGCCAAAGCTGAGCGACAAGCCAGAACAGAGCTACAAGAGAAGGCAACAGCCTATGGCGAGTTGCTGGTTAGAGCTGAAGCCCAAGAGAAGGCCAGAGCTGAATCCGAGGGGAAAGCCGGAGTTGAAAGCCGGGCCAGAGCTGAGGCCCAGGAGAAAGTAAGGTCGTATGCTGAGACAATAGCTGAGACAGAAAAAAAGCTGGAAGCCCAGACTCAGGCAAGAATCACAGCAGAGGAAAAGTTAACAGCCGAAAGCCAGGCAAGAAGTGCGGCCGATGAGAGGGCAGCAGCCGAAACCGAAAAAAGGGCCAAAGCTGAAGCCAGAGCGGAAGAAGCATTAAAAGCCAAAGCTGAAGCTCAGGCCGGAACCGAATCAGAAGCCCAGGCCAGAGCTAAAGCCGAGCAACAAGCCAGAGCAGGACTGCAGGAAAAGGCAACAGCCTATGGCAAATTACAGGCCAGATCCGAAGCCCAGGAGAAGGCAATGGCCGAAGCTCAAGAGAAAGCTGAAATTGAAAGCAAGGCCAGATCCGAAGCCCAGGAGCAACTGAGGTCTCATGCCCAGACAATAGCCGATTTGCAAAGGGAACTGCAAGACCTAACTGAAGTAATGACCGAGTTGAAGGAAAAGTTAAAAGCCGAAAGCCAGGCAAGAAGTGTGGCTGATGAGAGGGCAGCAGCCGAATCCGAAAAAAGGGCGAAAGCTGAAGCCAGAGTGGAAGAGGAAGCAAAAGCCAAGGCAGAAGCACAGGCCCGAGCCGAATCAGAAGCCCGGGCCAGAGCTAAAGCAGAGCGGGAGGCGAGAACCGAACTGGAAAAGAAAGCAAGGGCCTATGGAGAGTTACTGGCCAGGACAGAAGCAGCAGAGAAGGCCAGGACTGAATCCGAGGCCAGAGCCGGAGTTGAGAGCCAGGCCCGAACTGAGGCGGATGAAAAAACGAGGTCATACGCTGAGGCAATGGCCGAGACGGAAAGAAAACTTGAAGCCCAGACTCAGGCAAGAGACGAGTTAGAGGAAAAGTTAACAGCCGAAAGCCAGGCAAGAAGTGATGCACAGGCCGGGGCGGCAGCCGAATCCGAAAAAAGGGCGAAAGCTGAAACGAGATCAGAAGAGGAAGCAAAAGCCAAGGCAGAAGCGCAGGCCCGAGCCGAATCAGAAGCCCGGGCCAGAGCTAAAGTAGAGCAGGAAGCGAGAACCGAACTGGAAGAGAAGGCTAAGTTCTGTGGAGAGTTACTGGCCAGGACAGAAGCAGCAGAGAAGGCCAGGGCTGAATCCGAAGCCAGAGCCGGAGTTGAGAGCCAGGCCCGAGCCCAAGCAGATGAAAAAACAAGGTCTTACGCTGAGACAATAGCCGAGACGGAAAGGAAACTTGAAGCCCAGACTCAGATAAGAATTGCAGCAGAGGAAAAGTTAAAAGCCGAAAGCCAGGCAAGAAGTGATGCCCAGGCCGGGGCAGCAGCCGAGGCACAAGAAAGGGCCAAAGCTGATACGAGAGCGGAAGCGGCGGAAAAGGCGAAAGCTGAAGCCCAGGATTGGGCCAAATCAGAATCCGAGGCCCGAACCAGAGTTGAGCAGGAAACGAGAGCCGAACTGGAGGAGAAGGCAAGGTTCTGTGGAGAATTACTGGCCAGGAAAGAAGCAGCAGAAAAGGCCAGGGCTGAATCCGAGGCCAGAGCCGGAATTGATAGCCAGGCCAGATCTGAGGCCCAGGAGAAATCGAGGTCCTATGCTGAGGCAATAGCCGAGACGGAAAGGAAACTTGAATACCAGGTTCAGGCAAGAGCTGAGGCAGAGGAAAAGTTAAAAGCCGAGACCCAGGCGAGACGCAAAGTTGAGGAAAGGGCAGCATTCGAGTCTGAAAAAAGAGCTGCTTTTGAAGCCGAGTTGAAAATAATAACCAGTGCAAGAGCCGAGAGAAAAGCTGAGGCTGAAGAGAGGGCGGCAGCCAAAGCAAAGGCAAAAGCTGAAAGAAAGGGCTATCTCAAGGCTGTTGTCCAGGCCAAAGAGGAGAGAAAGGCGGCAGCCCAGGCAAGAATCGAGGCGGAGGAAAAGTTAAAAGCCGAAACTAAAGCAAGACGCAGGGCCGAAGCCAAAGCTAACAAAAGAGCCGGTTTTGAAGCCGAGCCCGGAACAGGAAATGGTTTCAAAACTCAAGCAGCTCCGATCGAAATCCGGGCTGTTTCAGGAAGAAGTGAAAACTGTAACTTTTGTGGCAAGAAAGATTCTCCGGAAGAGCGGTTAGTTAGAATTGAATCAGGCGAGATGTTTTGTCCGGACTGCCTTAAGGCGTTTAAAAAATAATCCTCGTTGTAAAACCAGTTACACTCCTGTTCCTTGGCCTCGGTTGGGGTGCTTCAGACGCTTTTTGCGGAGTAGCGGCATAATTTCCTTGACCTCGCTGACGGAAAACTCTATAATATAGATACGTTAGAATATCCCCTGCTTTCCTGGTCCTCCTCAAGTTTTCTCTTTAAGGAAAAGCAGGGTTTTTTTTTATCCCGCTCTGCTTGCCAAAACGTTAATCCCCATAAAGCCCGGCAAACTCTTACTGCTTGGCTTGTATATTGTGTTTAGGGAGTGGTTGACTTTTGTTGTACGTTCACCGGGAAACCGTCTTTTGTAATTGTGTAGAGCTAACAATGTGGTAGTATAATGTATCACAGGGACTTGGTAGTGTTGCGAAGCGGTGTATATAGTAAATTTCGGATTAGCCGAAGAAACCATTTGCAGGGAGAATAGAAATGACTGAGCAATCCAAAACAAGAAAGTTGACACGTATAGATGTTCTAATTGTCGTGTTTGTGTGTCTGTTTCTTCCGGTCGTCTTGCCGCTTGCGTGCCGCAGACCCCGATCCGATGCCTACCGAATGGTCTGCGCTACGAACCTGTCCGGTATCGGAAAGGCAATGCTGATCTACAGCAACGATTACGACGATGAACTGCCGAGAGCAGGTGGTAGAAACAGCGTTTGGGCCGGTCGCATACCCCAGTGGCTGGCCGATAATCGATTCGTTGCTTACGGCTTAAATGCTGATGGAACTGGCGGCTCGGGAACCATTACGTCCAGTTTCTATCTTCTGATCAAGTATACCGAGGTGCCACCTAAGTCCTTTATCTGTAAGGGTGATACTGGGGCCACGGAGTTTAAACCCACCGACTATGTCGCGGGCGATATAAAGCTTATTGACCTCTGGGACTTCGGCCCCGAGCCAAGAGAACACTGCAGCTATTCCTATCATATGCCTTATAGTTTGTATCCCCTTACCACATCAAGCGAGCCCGGTATGGCAATGGCGGCCGACCCAAATCCATGGATAATTGCTCCTGCTGCAGATGCCAAAGAGATAAGTTTCTTCAGTTTCTTCAATCCTGATGGTGGTAGAGAATCTGTAAAAGCCGGAAATGCTATTGCTCACAAGGAAGATGGACAAAACGTCTTGTTTTTGGATAGTCACGTAGGCTTTGAAAAGAAGCCTTTTTGCGGTATCAATGATGATAATATTTACACCTACTGGGATGGCGGAGACATTCGACGAGGCGGCTTGCCTATACCAGGAGCCAGCGAGCCTATGGATAGATTGGATTCATTCCTGGTAAACGATGACGAAGGAGGAGGAGCCAGACTCCCACTACCAAAAGGCAGAGGATGCTTCCCTGCTGATACGCCCGTGTGGGTAGATGGCGCACTCGTGCAAATCTCGAAAGCTGTCGCAGGCCAGACAATCGGCTGTCTTGCAACAACAGCGAGCTTAGAAAAACTCGAAGAGCACGAGGGAACCTTCGAATGCCGCGATATAACACTCGAAAATGGAAATCGCATCAGCGTCGTGGAGGCACACTGCTTCATGCTTGATTCCGGACGATGGGTAGCTGCTCAGAATCTGCAAAATGATATGAAGCTAAAATCATTAAACGGGGCAATCGCTATCAAGAGCGTTGTAACCAGGGCAATGCCTTTTGTCGGCAAGGTCTATAACCTGAAGGTCAACAGCTCAGAGAAGTACATGGTAGGCAAAGATGGAGTAATCGTGCGTGATTTTTAATACAATGCATCAACACTGCTGTTCTAATATAAATCTTGTGAATGCTGAATCAAACTAACCAAGTATGATGTTCAAGGCCGCAAATCAGAAAAGTTGAGAAAGTGGGTTCTGCATAAACAACGATACTTAACAATTAACGTTTCAAGGATAGAGTATGAATTCTGACGGCTTTGTCGAGACAGAAGGTCTAACCAAAATATACTCGTCCGGCAAGATTCAGGTTAATGCCCTTAAGGATGTGAATCTGTCTTTTGAGGAGGGGAAATTCTTAGGAGTAACAGGGCCTTCCGGGTCGGGTAAATCAACTTTGATGAATCTTCTCGGTGGGCTGGATAGGCCTTCTTCAGGAACAATCAAAGTCGAAGGGAAATTTATCTCCGAATTGAACAAGGAAGAGCTGGCCCTTTACCGGCGATACAAGGTCGGGATGATATTCCAGACATTCAATATTATTTCCTCCTATACAGCTCTGGATAACGTAGCTTTTCCGCTGCTTTTTGCAGGTGTGCCTAAAAAAGAAAGAAATCGGCGGGCAGGCGAGGTGCTGACAAAGGTGGGACTAATCAATCGCAAAGACCATCGGCCAGCCGAGCTATCCGGCGGTGAACAGCAGAGGGTGGCCATTGCTCGTGCATTAGTCAATCAACCGAAAATCCTGCTTGCCGACGAGCCCACCGGCAATTTGGATACAGGCACCTCAAGACAGATTGTGAAGATGCTCTCAGACTTGAACAGGAAGCAGGGCTTAACCGTCATTATGATATCCCATGAACAATCTCTCCTGTCTGAATTCGCCGATGATGTTATTCACCTGTGCGATGGGGAAGTTATTGAACAGGAAACAATCAGGTAAAGAATAGATGAGAATTTCTGACTACATCGAGCAATCCTTTTCCAACCTGCGCAAGAAGAAACTGCGTACCTTCCTTACCACTTTCGGTGTGGTAATAGGAATCGGAGCTTTGGTTTCGATGTTTTCTTTCGGCAAAGGCGTTCAGAAAAACGTTACGGACAGTTTCAAAGAATTGGGGCTGTTCAATTATGTCGCAGTCTATCCGGCCTCAGGTAGAAACAGAACCGAACAGGCCCATATGGACCCCGATGACCAGCATGACCAAATCCAAAATGAGCAAGTCCCCGATTCCCCAAACAGTCCAATCCTCGACGATGAATTTCTGCAGGAAGTCAGAAAAATCAAAGGCGTGGAATCGGCTTTTCCTGAAATCCGTTTTCCTGCTCTGATTAAATTCAGGGAAAAGGAACAGTTTAGTGTTGTCCAGGTTATGTCTGCCGATGTATGTCAGTCCGGATTGATGAAACTAAGGGCAGGTAAGTCCTATGAAAACGATGCGGAAAACTCTTTAATTATAAGCGATTCGCTGCTGCGCCGTATGGATATAAAGGACGTTGAGACCGTGCTTGGAGAACAAATCGAGGTCTCCACACTTGCTATTGATTCTGCCCTTCTTAATCCGGCGAACATAATGTCGATTATGCAGGGTGACAAGCTTCCTTTCAGCCAGGAGAGCTATAGCTTCACCATTGTCGGTGTGGCTGAACGTATGGGAATGGGCGGATTTATTCCGGTGCGCAGCGATGTTTATATGCCCCCCGGTCCGGCTGAAGGGATGAAAAAAATATCGCTTACAAATATCCGGGATTTTTTCAAACCGGCGGAGAAGCTCAAAGGCTATTCGGCGGTAACTATCAAGGTGGCTTCGGTAAAATATATCGATTCTGTTAAAGAGCAGATGGAAGCAAAGGGGCTTAAGACCTTCGCACTGATAGATCAGCTAAAGGAAATCAAGACCGCATTTATCTTTATGGATATGTTCCTGGCAGCGATCGCGATGATTGGTATTACAGTCGCTTCTTTAGGGATAATCAATACCATGGTGATGTCCATTCTGGAAAGATACAGAGAGATCGGCATTATGAAAGCCATCGGTGCCAGCGATGGAGATATCAAGAAAATATTCTTCTTTGAATCCGGAATGATTGGTTTTTTGGGCGGAGTATTTGGGCTTGCTTTAGGATGGGTAGTGAGCACAATCATCAATCAAGTTGCCAATTATTTTATGGCCAAGCAGGGTGTCCCGTATGTGAATTACTTCAGCTTTCCCTGGTGGCTTTGCGTTGGAGCAGTTGCCTTTTCCATATTAGTCAGCTTAGCCGCCGGCCTCTTTCCCGCTTTGCGGGCAGCCAGGGTTGACCCTGTCGTAGCATTGCGGCACGATTAACTTCGTTAACTTCGAAATCGCTAACCCGGATTTCTTATTTAACTGGTGAAGAAGGCAAAAATGTTTGATAAACACTACCCATTTTTTGGCTTTGGTTTGCGTATTTGGTAATCCAAAATATAATTGAGTTTTTGAACTCTTGATTGTAGTATTTGGGTGAATTTGTTTCTCTAAATAAGCGGTAAAATATCGAAATGGAAGAAAGTAAAAAAACTCAGGCAGAGATCTATTTATCGTTGACGACAGAAAGCTGTCTCAAGAAAACATTGACCACTACCAGAAGATCATTGTCGAAATAAATAAAAACATCAAAATTATGAAACAGATTGACGAAGTAATCGACGCCCCCGGCGGATGGTCAATAGGATAAAAGTCATGTTTAAGACTGTAAAAAATAGAGTTTGGGCATTTGACGCGGAATGGATACCTGATCCACTTGCAGGAAGATTGTTATATAATTTGCCGGATGATATGCCGGATTTAGATGTTCTAAAGCATATGTGGAAAGAAGGAGGGGCCAGCGAGGAAGACCCTACCCCGTATTTAAAGACGGTGGTCTGCAGGATAGTTTCTGTTGCTGCTATAGACAGATTGGTGTCAAAGGGCAATACGAAATTACATTTACTATCTCTGCCTCGTGATTTGAATGATCCTGAACAAATCTCGGAAAAAAGTGTCATCAGTACTTTTTTAGATAAGGTTGGCCAATACAAACCACAATTGGTTGGCTTTAACTCCGCTTCTGCTGACTTGAAAGCATTTGTTCAAAGAGCCATAGTCTTAGGTATTCAGGCCAAGGGGTTCTGTAGTCGTCCAAACAAACCATGGGAAGGAGATGACTATTTTGATAGTCGAAATAGTGAAGCGAGTGTTGACATAAAAGATGTTGTTGGGGGCTGGGGCAAAGCTACGCCTTCATTGAATGAAATTGCAATTCTATCTGGTATCCCGGGGAAAATGGATGTTGACGGAGAAAAGGTTGCATTTCTATGGTTAGACGGCAAATTAAATGAGATCGTGGCTTACAATGAATTTGATGCTTTAACTACATACTTAGTGTGGTTGAGGGTGGCACATTTTGGCGGGCATTTTACAGGTGAGGAGTATGAAGTTGAGCAACAATTGGTCAGAGAATTGATTTTATCAGAAATCGAAAATGGCAAAATACATCTGAAGAAATATCTTGAAGAGTGGATTTGCTTGAAAGAAAGAATTTAACAAATTGGTGAGACCATCGCAGCCCCCGACGGCTGGCGGTTAAAATAATCTTTGCGCCACTAAATTTTTCACTCGGCTCGGAATGACAGTCCACCATTTCACGTGCGAAAGGTACTACACTCGGACAAACACATTGCAATTGTGGGGTTTGGGACTATACTTTCCTCAATGTTTAAGAATATTTCTATAATCGGAGATGGCGGGATGGGCACCGTTTTAGCTATGCTGCTTTGTGAAAAGGGCATAGCTGTACGGATGTGGGGTTATGACCGTCGGCAGTTAGAAGAAATAGAGCAGGACCGTGAGAACAAGAAATTTCTGCCCGGCTATAAACTGCCGGAGCAGCTTGTGTTTGAAGCCGACGACCAGCGTATAATGGTAGGAGCTGAACTGATTGTCTCTGCTGTGCCATGTCAGTTTATGCGCGGGATTTGGAACCGCCTGAAAGATTACGTTCCGCAGAGCATTCCTATTGTCTCGGTTGCCAAGGGTATTGAGAATGATACTCTGCTGCGCCCGACTCAGATACTTACCGAGATTCTGGGCGAAAAACGAGGGGCGGGAGACGAGGGACGAGGGACGAGGTTTGCTGTCCTTTCCGGGCCTACGATTGCCGATGAATTGGCCCGAAGACTTCCAGCGACGGCCTGTGCTGCTGCTGACGATGAGGCGTTGACTAAAGAAATTCAACACACCTTCTCCGATGAGGTGCCCTGGCTGCGAGTATATACCAATACTGACATTGTCGGGGTTGAGTTAGCCGGGGCTATGAAAAATATTATTGCTATAGCAGCGGGGATTATCGACGGCATAGGCGCCGGTGATAACGCCAAGGCGGCCCTTTTGACCAGAGGACTTGCCGAGATAACTCGTCTGGGCCTTGCGATGGGGGCCAGAGAACAGACTTTTGCTGGATTGACCGGCCTTGGTGATTTGGTTACAACCTGCATTTCGCCAAAGGGAAGAAACCGCTCATTCGGAGAAAGGGTAGGCAAAGGGCAAACCGCAGAGCAGGCTGAAAGGGCTACCGAATCGGTCGTTGAGGGCTTTGCCACCTGCAGATCGGTCGTTGCTCTTGGGGTCCGATATAATGTTGAGATGCCGATCACACAGGCCATCTATGAGGTGCTGTTCGAGAACAAGCCTGTACAGAAGGCTATTGCAGATTTAATGAAGCGCCAACTCAAGGCTGAGTGATTAGTCCTATAAACTTCGTTTTCTCCACACCTGTCGTAAGAACTTCCGCAATCAGCTCAGATTCATTTCGAGAGGACTTTTTCCTGTGTGAAAAATCTTCTGCTTTTGAGAAAATTTTCATTAGAGGAAGATTTCAAACGGTTCACTGGGTTTCTAAGCGGAAGCTGTCTCGATAGATTTGGAACGGGGATTTTATCAGAAGTGGGGGCGGCTTTTTGCAATGCTCTGGAAAATGAATTACTTTTTTTTTCAGGCGTTTGGCTTCCTTGGCATTTGTTTCATATATTTTAGATGTAATCACGGTTTTTTACAAGTAAAGGGCCGAGTAATTTAATGCAGGTAATGACCTGGAAACCCGATAAATCAGGATGATTCAGCCGGAGGCGTTTGTTTTACCGTAAGTCGCGAGATAAGAATCCAGACCTGAGTTTCGGCTAATGTAAAGTAGCGGAATAAAAAACCTTACAGGTATTATAAGCGTTACGCTTGATAAAAGAATACGCCTTTGTGAGTGAATTTCTTATGTTTAGACTCTTGAAAAAACACACATACTCGATTGGTGTTGATATTGGAGACGATGGCCTCAAGCTGGTCCAGCTTGGAGATAACGGAAAGGGTATAAGTTTAATTGCCGGCAGCAGTGAGAGCCTGCCCGAGGATGTGAAATCCGGTAGCGCTAATTGGCAAAGGTGGGCTATCGATACTTTATGTCAGTTGACGTCGAACGGCGATTTTCAGGGCAAAGAAGTGATAGCGGCAATGCCGACACGGGAGCTGTTTATTGACCATTTAAAAATGCCGAAGGCGGATGAAAACAAGCTCGAGGACGCTGTCTTTTCAAGGATAAAACAGAAACTGCCGTTTGAACCTGTCAAAGAGAACACAATGATGAAGTGCATCCCTATGGAGGATGATAATGTTCTTGTAATGGCAGCCGAGCGCAAGATTATTGACAGACATCTGGCGATATACGAAAAGGCCGGCCTGACGATTAAATCCATAAGTGTTTGGCCTGTAGCGCTGGCAAACTGCTATATCAGGTTTTTTGGTCGGCGTAAATCCGATCTTGAGGCGATTGTAATGCTCGTTTGTTTTGAGCCGAACTGTACGAATGTTGTTATTTGTCGTCATAGTAATTTGCTTTTTGCTCGTTCTATATCAATAGGACTAAGCCAGCTCGGTAACGAGAAAGTTGTAAACAGATTGGTGTTGGAGTTGACCGACTGCAGACGGCACTTTGCCTCAATGTACCAAAAAGCTCAAATCGAGCGGCTGATTTTCCTTCCAGACCAGACTGTAGATAAAGAGGTATGTGTCACGATAGCAAAGCAGTTGGAAATACCGGCACAGGTGGGAGATTGTCTGGCAGCAGTGGAAATAGCTGATCCCAGTCGTTTGGGTAGGGACGGCGAACGTGACAAAGGGTCTTTAGGCGCCCCGATAGATAGAAGGAATTGCCAGGTCAACTGGGCAATCGCCTTTGGGCTTAGCTTGTCGTAGAGATGGGGACGAATGCGATAAAGTCTGTTCGGTAATCCGGTAAAAGGAGAGAAAGTAAAAATGGCTAATATAAACTTTGTACCCGATGATTACGTTAAAAGCAACGAATCCCGCAAAACAAACCTGATGTATCTTGTGTTGTTTGGGGTAGTGATGATAGCGTTATGCAGCTCATTTATGACTATCAAGATACGCCAGCGGGCCTGTCGTATTAAGGAAAAACTCGTAACTACAAAGATGGCCAAGATACAAAAGACTATAAAACAGTTTGAAGAGCTTCAGGCAAAACGCGGGGCGATGATGAGGACAGCTCTTACCACCGCAGAACTTATTGAGCCGGTGCCAAGAAGTGTTTTGTTGGCGTCGTTGACGAATAACCTGCCTCAGGGAGTTTCACTGTTAAAACTGAGCCTGGTACAGAAAGAACCCAGGCAGACGAATCGTGTTGCACCAACGAGTAAATATAAGGCCGCACAGGCGAAAAAGGCGGCAGCGGCTCAAGACAAAGCCGTCTCACGAGAGAAACTTTTAGAGACTCATATAGATATTGAAGGTATAGCTCCGAGCGACCTTCAGGTTGCAGCCTATATCGAACGGCTGAGTAAATCGAGTTTGATGGATAATGTATCGCTGGTGGAGTCAAAAGAACATAAAGTCGAGGATAATACCATGTTCAGGCGATTCAAACTGACGGCAATGCTCAAGGAAGACATCCATCTTACCAGGGAAGACGTTAAGAGAATCAGGGACAGAGCTGAAAATACAATATGGAATTTTTAATACGTATGGATAGGGGTTTGGACTCTGCACCGTGATGTATTGCAAAATTGGGTCCGGGCCGTGGATCGTAATGCAATTTGGTTCATGATTAAGATGAGGGCATAATTATGACAAGCGGTTTCAGAAAAGTTGTGTTTTCCGTCTTATTGTTTGGTGTAGCTGTAGTCGGCTACCAATATATGATTAAGCCGGCCAACGGCCTACTGGCTGATGCAAAAGGGCGTCTTGAAACAAAATTGACTCAATTAACCAAATTCGGAAAAGCTATTACAGCGGCAGAGGACCTTACAAAACAGCTTGAGCAGCTTGAAGAGGCGATAAAGTTTTTTGAAAGCAAGCTGCCTCCTAAAAGTCAGATTCACAAGGTGCTTGAGCAGGTAACTGTGATTGCACAAAAGCAGGGCCTAAAGCCTAAAACAATTCGAACACTCAAGAAAAAAGATAATAGCGGCTACATAGAGCAGCCGTTAAAAATGGAATTGGTGGGCAATTTTGGTTCCTTTTACTCGTTCCTCTTAGAGCTTGAGAAGCTCCCGAGAATAATAAAAATACGCGAGCTTAAGTTGAGTAAGAAAACAAGCGCCGAGGGACAAATAGCAGCTGATTTTATAATAAGTATATTTTTCCAGAATGTAACCGGTTAAAAAAATAGTCTCTCTCAAACGAGATACAAATTAATGGAGCTTATGTATGTTATCTTTTTTACGTGATCAAAGCCTGGATGAATTGCCGGCGCAACAAAAGACAAATAAAAGCACTGGCAAGTCGCCCGATGAAGGTACCGAAAAGTCACAGAACTCCGAATACCTTACCGTAGCGGCTCAGGGAAAACGAGTACGCAAAAGTACGACGTTGCTTGCCGTTTTGTTTATGATAGGCCTGCTGTGCCTTTGGCTTATGATAAAAAAGAGTACACCCAAAGCGGCATCAGCAGCGGCTTCTAAAACGGAAGAAACGCTCATTGAGACGGCCATCACTCGACTTACCGGCGTTAAGTCACAAATGTTCAGCAAGATGGATGAAATAGTCGGGAAATTCTATGAGTTTTCCGAGGTACCGCAGGTCAAGGTCAATGAACTGGCGAAAAATCCTTTTGAGCTTGAAACATTTTTAGCCAATCTAAAGGAAAAACCTGGTGCTGAGGAAAAAACTGACGAAATTGATGCTCAAATGCTCTGGCAGCAGCAGATGAGGCAAAAATCAAAAGGTATGCAGCTTTGGAGTATTATGCAATCGAACCAGGAAAATCGCTGCATGATAGATGACGAAATCCTCCGCGAGGGGGATTCAATAAATGGTTTTGAGGTTCGCCAAATCGGTGATAATTTCGTTAAACTTGAATTGAACGGTGTGGAAATAGTCCTGAAGTTGTCGGAATGAAACTACCCTTTATATCTGAAAAAAGACGGGATTCTACGAGTCCGAAAAAGGACTTACAACAAAGCCCGGATACCAGTACTGTGCCAGGGGGGAGCTGCTACGAGAACCAATCGGTGCGTGGCTTAAGTGACCTTTACTCTCCGGAACAGACCGGTGAATCGCACGTGTACGATATCGCTGATGTCCTGCTGGATATGGGCAAGATTGATTCCAGGCAGCATGCAAGCCTTCGAAAAAAACAGAAGACAAAGCCGGCTTCAGATGTCGCAGAGTTGCTGTTGAAAATGGAGAAAATCAGTGCTGATGATATTTTGACGGCTAAGGCTAAGCTGTATGACCTTGAGTTTAGACATATAGGGCCAGATGACGTGCAGAAGGAAGCTTTTGAGAAAATTGATATTGATTTTATAAAGAGCAGCTCCATTTGTCCGATTGCGATAGAGAAAGGGACCTTGGTTGTCGCAACAAGTGAGCCGGCAAATGTTCTTGCGATAGAAGATGTTAAAAGACAAACAAAGATGGAGCTTGAGGTCGTAGTCTGCAACGCCGAAGACATTAAGGCCGTGTGCGATTCCTTCAAAGATGCGAGAGTTGATTACAACCTTGACGATATCATTGGTGATATGGCGGATGTGGAGG
>SDBS01003086.1_pt1 | contig 16359 bp, 13 predicted proteins | sample 2277091 | NCBI WGS metagenome assembly SDBS01 (sample SAMN10404972, study PRJNA504765) | marine sediment metagenome | isolation source: marine sediment core GS10_PC15, 163 cmbsf | place: Arctic Ocean: Southern Knipovich Ridge | collected 2010 | reverse complement strand
ATACGCACCAAGTCCACACAGGCCTTTCGCGACCGCTATCGAACTGCCGATTTCTTGCTGGTCGATGACATTCAGTTCATCGCTGGCAAGGAAAGCACGCAGGAGGAGTTTTTCCACACCTTTAATGCTCTCCATTCCTCCGGCCACCAGATCGTAGTGTCCAGTGATCGCCCACCGCAGTCAATACCCACCCTGGAAGAGCGTCTGGCCTCCCGCTTTCAGTGGGGTCTGATCGCGGACGTCCAGCCACCCGACCTTGAGACACGCATGGCCATCCTCCGTCTCAAGGCTGAACTCCGTGACACCGACGTTCCTGATGAGGTGTTGTACCTCATCGCTCGCCAGATGCAGAACAACATCCGCGAGCTGGAGGGCGGCCTGAATCGGGTGCTGGCTCACGCCTCCCTGACGCACGAATCCATCACCCCGGAGATGGCGCACGAGACGCTAAGCACACTGGTTCACAGAAAAGAGCGTATCTCCGTGTCGGAGATCATTGATACCGTTGCCGAGCACTATGGCATCACCCAAGACGAGTTGATTGGCCCAAGCAGGCAGAAGGAATTCGTGCTGCCGCGACAGATCGTCATGTACCTGGCAAGGGAAGAAACCACCTCATCCCTTCCAGAGATCGGCCAGGCTCTCGGGGGCCGAGATCACACCACGGTGATCCACGGCAGCCAGAAGATGTCCTCTGAGGTCGAAAAGAAGAGTTCCCTCCGCCGTGATCTGGTCGCCATTCGCGAAAGCCTCTACCAGGAACCCTCTCGGGTCGCCGTCCAGACCTGACGAGATATAGCCCGTCGTCACGCCTCACCGCCCAGAGCCGTCGCCTCGATGACGAAGGTTCTCAGGGCCGCGGTTTTGCGCCAACCTGCCGGCGGAGGGCAACGCTAGATTCGCCTTGACTCCCCTCGCCACCTTCCCGGGCCTCTCCTCAACACATCAGATCTTCGCTAATTCTGTGGATAAGTCCCCCTTATATGTGGATAACCGTTCGCTTCTGTTGATAACCTACCTCTTTCCCGATGCTTCCCTTCTGCCATTTCGCCACTTAACAGCGCCGATCCTCCTCCATTTAGTGACGCTCACCCACCTATCCCCTAGATGTCTGGATTTCTCATCTCCGCCATCATCTCTACCCGGCCGCATGCCGGAGCCACCGAGGGAACTCACTCAGCCTATCCTTTTGTTTTCCACAGACACAGACGCCTCATACCACAAGCAATATCCGGCAGATACCGTCCAGCCCAACCACAATCCACATATCCACACCCCTAGTACTACGACTAATAATATATACTCTCCCAAATAATGTGGATACTCTACCTGTACAGATAGCAACTGTGCATAGGAACCGAGTTGCATGAAAAAAGGGCGCTGCCCTATCGGGGTTGCCCTGGAAAGTGTGTCAACGACAATGCAATGAGGCCGCTAAAGAGCTACATTTCTTGCTGGGCCTCGCCGACTGATTCTTCTTCCTCTGGGTTACTCTCCTCGTACTCTTCCTCCGGCAAGCGCTCCGGTTCCAGTTCCCCTTCCGGTTCTACGATGGCCGTGAATGTGGCAGTAACGTCCGCCATCAGCCGTACCTCAATGGTGTGTTCGCCCAATTCTCGCAACGGCTCGGTGACGATCTTCCTCCGAGCAACTTCCTGGTCGATCTCTTTCTCAAGTGCCTCAGATAGATCACCGGTAGTTACGGAACCGTAGAGCTTACCCGTTTCACCGGCTCGGGCGCGGAAGTTGAGTGTGATCCCGTCAATCTGTCGGGCCAGATCCGTCGCTGCCCCCATCTCACGAACCCGCGTGCGCTCGCCAGCCCTACGAATCTGCTCGGTTTCTTTCAATGCCCCGGCGGTTGCTACTTTGGCTAGTTTCCGGGGAAGCAGGAAGTTACGCCCATAGCCGTCAGCCACGTTCAACACGTCACCGGCTTGCCCCAAGTTGTCAATGTCCTCGAGTAACAGAATCTCCATTCTTTGCTTGCCTCGCTTTCTAACTGAGGGCAGTCCATAACGTCTGTGAGGAGTGCCCATTGTGGCCAGCATCTTACACCAAAAGGGACAAACGAGCAAATGCAAAACCGGCAATATCTTTTGATGGTAGCAACTTCCCCTGCACGGCCCGATCGTTTGGCTGAGACGTGAGCCAGGCGGGTTTTGAGAATCAAGATGCTCCGTGGTATAATGTGGGCCATTCACTTGAGAAGACGAGATTTCAGCCTGTCACCTTGATACGCAGCGAAGCGGAGCGCATAAGTGTGGTCGCCGCTGCGTTCGTTGTCAGTGCCCCAGGAACAGACATCTGTTGAGGGACAGATAAGTGGATATTCTGTGCAGCAGAGGAAGGATCAGGCTGTGATTATGAATCAAAGAAATGTTATGCTCCTGTTGGTCGGACTGGCCCTGGTGGGAAGTGGAGTGAGTTGTTCTCTGCGGGAATCGCTGTCGCGGCGGCTCGCCCGGTACGCTGGCGGGCCGAGCACTGCCACCCTGCCCACCAAGACACCGCGCCCCACATTCACGACGACACCGGACTGGACCGCGACGCCAACCGAAACACCACTTCCAACAGAGACGCCGATTCCGACAGAGACGCCGATTCCGACGGACACGCCGATTCCGACAGATACGCCGATTCCGCCGCCGACGGACACACCGATTCCGCCACCGACCCAACCGCCACCGCCACCCACGGAACCACCGACGCCTGGACCACCTACTCCAACACCCGCGCCTGACTACCCGTTTATGGTGGCGGAGCAAAACGATCCTACCTTGACAAAAACCACCAATACGGCGATTATCGTCTTCATAGCCATCACCGATCAGAGCGGTACGCCTCTGGGAGGGTACCGGGTGATTGGTGATAGCCCAAGCATTGAGTTCAACTCTCACGTTGAGACCCTGGAGTCATGCTTCGACTGGTGCACCCACACCGGTGAGGGTGGATACGCCAAGGTAGCGAACGTAAAGTTTGAGCCAGGCCCCTTCATAGATGGTACTTGGAACATCTACGTGGCGGATGGTGGGGGCACTCAGGTCTCACCGGTGGTGCCGCTCAGCTATGGCACTGATCCCAGCCAATGGCGGTGGGACTTCGTTTTCTTCAAGTTGAAGTGACGGCGGCCTGATGAAAAATCTCAAAGGACTGCCATGGTTGATGCTGGCTGCGGTGTTCATGGGCAGCATGAGCTGCTCGGTGGGAACGTTACTGGTGCGGGCTCCGACGCCCACCCTGCAGCCGACGAAAACGCCACGTCCAACGTTCACGTTTACGCCCGACTGGACGCCAACGCTGCTGCCCACCTTCACCCCCACGTTGTCACCCGTACCGCCGACGGACACGCCCACACCCGCGGTGCCGCCGACGAACACGCCGGGAGCGGTGCCTACCGATACGCCGCCGCCGGCTGACACGCCGGTGCCGGCAGCACCGCCACCGCCGACAGATACCCCAACGCCGGCCGAGCCGACGGCCACGCCGCTGCCGGAATTTCCGTTCACGGTCACGCCGTACATTTTCAATACTGGGTCGGCGCTTGAGACCCGCATCACGGCCTATGTCATTGAGGTGTTCGACGCCAGCGTTGGTCACTTCCAGGATCTGCACGAGTACCAGGTGAAATTGATAGACCCAATGGGCAGTGAGCATTTGAGCAACCTGTCTGGCGGCAGAAATCATACCACAGGCGAGGGGCTGGGGGATGATCGTTGGTTCAACGCGGAGGTGAAAATCTCTCCTTACACACCCGGCAGGTATCGAGCATGGTTGGTTAAGGGTGGCGTACAGCTATCACCGGAGATTGAGTTTGAGTTGGCGACTCAACCCGCTCAATACGTTCACCTGGACTTCTTCTTGGAACAATGATGACTTTGGGGCATCAATCGTCTATGACATCGAAGGTCCTTAGGATCCTGTTCGTAGTGGCATCAGCAACGATCGTCTTGGGGTGCAGCCTGACCCATAGGCTGACGGCTCGGCGTGAGGTCAGGCCAGCCGCCGCCGTCTACCTGCCTACCCGCACTCCGTGGCCTACATTCACCTCCTCGCCAGAAGCGACGCCCATCCCGCTGCCAGCGCCGACGGTCACGCCGCTTCCAACAGATACGCCGGCGCCGACGGATACGCCGCCACCAATCGATACGCCGTCACCGACCGATACTCCAGCGCCTCCGCCGCCAGCGCCACCTCCAACACCAGTGCCTCCGCCAACCGAGGAGCCGGGCCCACCGCCAACAGAGGCGCCGAAGTTCCAATATACGCCCTTAGGATTTGAGGCGCAATGGAACGCCGGGTTAGCCCAGATACGCGGTCACATCTATGATACTGCGGGTACCCCGGTCAATGGCGTTTATGTACAGATCAAATGTGGCGGGACAGTGCTGGCGTCGAATCCTTCTGGTATCAACATGTATGCGCCAGGAGAGCCTTACGAAGCAGGCGCATTCGACGTCATTCTGAGCAGTCCCATAAGCCCCGACTCGATGTGCAATTGGGAAGTCCGTGTGGTAGAAGCCGCCAATTTTGAGGAAGCAAGTAATCTGGCTGCGCCATCTGTCTCTGATATTGCTTATTGCGACTTGACGTGGGACGAGATGTCAGTTTGTTTTGCAAACTGGAGGAAGAACTGGTAGGTGCCCTGTTGACTCGAAGTGAGCCGACCATTTCCTGTCAAAAACCAAGAAGAGCGATGTCTGGGGCGATTGAGGCAAAGGGGTACGTATTGAGACGGCTCAGGGCGAGACGATCATTGTGCCAGAGTGGGTCAGGAATTGGTGATCGGGGAGAATCGCTTGGGTAATAAACCCTTGGCATGCTTGGCTGTTTCCATCCTGTTGTTGATGGCTTGCGTGGTCAGTGGGCTGGCAGTTTACTATTGGTGGCAGGCAGAGCCGGGGTCACTGGCCTCAGCGGCTCCATCTCTTGGTGTGACCCAAACGCTGGCGGTCACGCCAACCTATACTGGAACGGCCGCTGCCATCCCCACGCCAGGGTCTATGGCGGATGATTCCTCCGTGGGCAGCAAGCCGGACGATGCCATCATCACGACAGAGGATCTACTGAGCCACACAGAGGTCCCTGTCCGCGATCGGCTGGACCTGGCGCAGCGCTTTGGACTGTCTGATCAGCCCATTCCAGCGGTCGTCCTGGCGACCGTGCCGGTGTATTCAGTCGGTGACCAGGAAACCTTCTGGGTTGGAGAAAGTGACGCCTTGCGCCACTTCGAGGCTTCAGCTGTCCTGCGCTATGTGGGAGATCACAGCTACTGGTGGGTTGAGAGGGGTCAGGATGTGAGCGATGAGGCGGTCGCCGCTTCGGCGCGGGCTTTCGAGCAGGGCATCTATCCTACCAACCGGGCCTTCTTCGGCAGTGAGTGGTCACCAGGCGTGGACAACGACCCGCGCATACACGTGTTCATTGGCAACGTTCCCGGTGTTGGTGGCTACTTCTACAGCATCAATGAATACTCGAAGTTGATCAATCCCTACAGCAACGAGAAAGAGATGTTCTACATCAACATCAACGCCGCTCGCCCCGGGACTGATGAGTTAGCCTCGATCATAGCGCACGAGTTCCAGCATATGATCCATTGGCACAACGATACCAACGAAGAGACCTGGGTCAACGAGGGTTTGTCGGAACTGGCCATGGTGCTCAACGGGTACGACACGGGTGGCGTCGCGTATTCGCTTGCTCGCTGGCCGGATACCCAGCTCAATGCCTGGGGAGACTCAGCCGGTGAGTCTCTCGCACATTACGGCGCCAGTTTTCTGTTTATGAGTTACTTCCTCGAACAATTTGGCGAAGATATTATGCGCCAGGTGGTTGCTCACCCGGCCAATGGGGCTGGGGGGTTCGATGCGGTGCTAGAGGGAGTGGCGCGGCCGCGCAGATTTGACGACGTTTTTGCAGATTGGGTGATAGCCAATTACCTGGATGCTCTCGAGGTGGGAGAGGGACGATGGGGCTATCGTGACCTGGCCGTCGATCCCCTGACGCTCGATGCACAGCATGACTCGTATGCGGTAGGGCGGCAGAGCACGGTCAACCAGTATGCGGCCGATTACGTGGAGTTTGTTGGTCAGGGGGAGCTAACGATTGTGTTCACCGGCACCACCCAGGTGAAAGTCGCGCCCAATGAGCCGCACAGTGGCAGCTATCAGTGGTGGTCCAACCGTGGCGACGATTCAGACATGATGCTTACACAGACCTTTAATCTGTCAAGCGTCGATCGGGCAACCCTTCGGTTCTGGGCGTGGTACGATATTGAGAGGGGATGGGATTTTGCCTACGTGGAGGCTTCCACCGACGATGGCGTGACCTGGAGCATATTGCCTGGCCTGTACACGACAGCTGACAACGAGAGCGGCAACAGTTTTGGCTATTCCTGGACCGGCGTCTCGGGCGGCGGGGGTGCGCCCCAATGGGTCCATGAGCAGGTGGACCTGACGCCGTACGCCGGGAACAAGGTAGTGATTCGCTTCGAATACATCACAGATGATGCCGTCAATCGTGTGGGGTTGTTGTTGGATGATTTTTCCATTCCCGAGATTGGCTATTGGGATGATGCAGAGGCAGGTGATAGTGGTTGGCAGGCAGCCGGATTCGCCCGCATCAACAACATCCTGCCCCAGAGGTTCCTGGTTCAGGCCGTCGCGGTAGGGGACAGTCTTCAAGTGAGACCTATGATGTTGGACCAGGCCAACCGTGGGCATATCACTGTCACTGGCCTCGGAGATACTGTGGATCGGGTGATACTGGTGATCAGCGGGATTACTCGATTCACCACTGAGCCAGCAACCTATGGTTATCAGGCTGATGTTGGCTGGTGATAACAGGTGCCCGGCATAATCGCCGGGAGACTTGCTCGATGTCCAGTTGACTTCTCCATTTAACCTCAGCAGCCCTTTGGGAGATGATCCAGTGCTTCTGTCCGTCATAATTCCTGTCTACAACGAGAAGGCCACCGTGCGCGAGATCATACGACGCGTGAACTCCACAGACGTGGTGGTGCCGGTGGATTTCGGTCCCTTCAGCAACCAGGGCGGGACCATGCACGTGGAGAAGGAGATCATCGTGGTAGACGATGGTTCTGAGGACGGCTCCCGCCAGATTGTGGAGCAAGAAGCGTCGGTCGGAAACGTGCGCGGGTTGTACCACGAGCGCAACCTGGGGAAAGGGGCCGCGGTTCGCACCGGGTTCCAACATGCGACCGGTGACTGTCTGGTGATCCAGGACGCTGACCTGGAATATGACCCCCGCGATTTCAAGTTGCTGTTGCAACCGATTCTCGAAGGGCGTTCCGACATCGTGTACGGTTCTCGCTTTCGGGGCGGACCCACCAAGGCCATGTTCTTTTCCCACATGCTGGGGAATCAGTTCCTGACATTGGTGACCAATATTCTCTACGACACCATCATCACTGATATGGAAACATGCTACAAGTGCTTTCGGACAGAGGTGATTCGGGATATTCCGCTGCGCTCCCGAGGCTTTGAGTTCGAGCCAGAGGTGACGGCCAAGGTGCTCAAGCGAGGATACCGCATCTACGAGGTGGCTATCACGTACACTGGACGCGAGTTTGAAGAAGGGAAAAAAATCACCTGGCGTGATGGCGTCAAGGCGCTGTGGACCTTGGTGAAGTATCGCCTTGTGGATTAGGATAACCCGGTGATGAGTGCTGGGGTGTCAGAGGGGGGAGTCTCCCCCCGCATTGGGCAGGGGACAATAATCGTGGCCGTTCTCACCTAACCAAATCTGGCAGGGCTCCCACATTTTCGATGACGAAGTCGGGCGGCGAGTCCATATGGGTGACGTCGTCGCGGGAGGAAACGCCGGTCAGCACAACAGCCGTCACCATGCCGGCCTCCTGCCCCATTCGAATGTCGGTCTCAAGCCGGTCTCCTACCATCATGCAGCGTTCAGGTGGTAGATCCATCTGTTCGATGGCCATCTGGGTGATGATGGGTGACGGCTTGCCCGCTACCAACTCCACTGGGCGACCACTGATGTGCTCCAGGGCAGCAATGGTGGCACCCGCATCGGGAATCTCGCCGTTTGGCATTGGGCAGGCTTTGTCCGCATTGGTTGCCAGGAAGCGAGCGCCTTTGCGAAGCGCCTGGTAGGCAGTGTTCAGTTTACGGTAGTCCAAGGTGCGGTCGAATGCCACCACCACGGCGTCGATACCGGTGGCATCTATCACCTGCCAGGGGTCTTGTTCCGTGAACTCCTCCAGCACTGTCAGACCGTGTCCTCGCAATTCTGCCACCAGACTAGGTTCCCCGATCACGTATAGCCGCAAGTGGGGCTCCGTGCGTGCCAGGTGTCGGCCCAGAACAAAAGCGGATGTGATCACCTCATCCGGGTGTGTCGGAATCCCCATCCGTGTCAGCTTGCGGGCATAGGCCTGGCGGGGTTCCAGTGGTTTATTGCTGACGAAGACCACCCGCTTGTTCCGGTTGCGCAGGGTACGGATACCTTCAACGGCGCCTGGCAAGGCGGATTCTCCCAGGTAAACCGTTCCGTCCAGATCAAACACAAAACCATCCACCAGTCTAGTCGTAGCCATGATATGGATATTCTATTCGGATCGAGACGGGTGTCAATTGTCGCTGACTCTGTCTCGTGGTAGAATGGATCATTAAGGATGAACGTATGGAACCCAGATTGCCCGTCCATATCGGAAGTGAGGCCATATCCAATCTGGTGCGGTATTGTAGAGACAACCAGATGAATCAGCTTACGCTGGTTGCGGACCAGAACACGTATGCCGCGCTGGGCGAGGCTGTCGAGCACGCGCTAGGAGAGCATGAATTCGACGTCACCACCATTGTGCTGACTGGTGAGGAGATCATTGCCGACGAGCACTATATCGTGCGGGTGTTGCTACAGGCAGACCAGAAGGATCGCGTCTACGTCGCGGTCGGCTCAGGAACCATCACTGACATCACTCGCTTTGTCAGCCATCGGACCAAATCCCCGTTCATATCAGTGCCTACGGCGCCCTCCGTTGATGGGTTCACCTCCATTGGCGCGCCCCTGGTCATTGCCCGTTTGAAACAGACGATCGTTACCCAGCCGCCGGTGGCAGTCTTTGCGGACGTTCCCACCTTGTGTGCCGCCCCTTACCGTTTGGTCGCGTCTGGCTTTGGGGACATAGTGGGAAAATTCACCTCCATATCTGATTGGAGGCTGGGGAATCTGTTGTGGGATGAGCCATATGACGCAGCTATCGCTCACCGGGCCCTGCAAGCTGCGCAAGCGTGTGCCAGCCATGCTGGGGGGATAGGTCAGGCCTCCGAGCAGGGAATTCGGTGTCTTATGGATGGACTGATTGAGTCTGGCTTCTGCATGTTGGATTTCGGCAATACCAATCCCGCTTCTGGGGCGGAGCATCACGTCTCCCACTACTGGGAAATGAAACTCTTATGGGAGAACAGGCCAGCTATTCTTCATGGGGAAAAAGTGGGCGTGGCCTGCATCCTTGTTGCCCGCTACTACGATCAAATCAGGCAGATGTCGCAGCGGCAAGCAGCGGACCGTCTGGATCACACAGCATTGCCCGACCGTGAGCAGGAGATTAGGCGCATCAGAGCAGCGTATGGGCCCATTGCTGAGACACTAATAGAGGAACAGGCCCCGTTCCTGGATATGTCGGGGCACACGTACGATTCGCTCAAACAGAAGATCGTTGATAATTGGCCGCACATTCAAGAAGTCGCGGCGGCTGTTCCCAGCGCAGAAGAACTCACCAGTATGCTGAAAACGGCTGGCACACCGACGGACGCTGCGGATCTTGGCCTGAACCACGATGAGGTGGCGACGGCTATGCAAATGGCCCACTACTGCCGCAATCGCCTCACTATTGTCAAGATTGGCCGCATGCTGGGAATTCACTGGGAAGATGGGTGAGGCAGGAGAATGTCAGGGTCAACCCCCCAGACAAAAACGCACCGGATCGCGTACTTTGTCACGCCCCATGGATACGGGCACGCTTCACGGGCCGCAGCCGTGATGGCAGCGTTGCTTGAACTGGATGCGTCAATCCGGTTTGAGATATTCACTCAGGTGCCTGCCTGGTTCTTCGAGAGTTCACTCGGTGAGTCGTTCGGGCATCACCCGTTGTTGACTGACATCGGATTGGCGCAGAAAACAGCGTTGGTCGAGGATGTTCCTGAAACAATGCGCCGCCTGGATACGTTTCTCCCCTTCGATGGTGCCAAGATAGAGCAGCTGGCCAGGCGGTTGAACCAGTTTGATTGCCAATTGGTACTGTGTGACATCGCGCCTATGGGAATCGTGGTGGCCCGGGAAGTCGGCATCCCTTCAGTGTTGATTGAGAACTTCACGTGGGACTGGATATATGAAGAGTATGTTTCGCATGACGGTCGCATGAAGCGACATGTTGCGTATCTGGCGGAGATATTCAACGCAGCCGATTACCGCATCCAAACAGAACCCCTTTGCCGGCAGCGACCTGCTGATCTGACGACGGCGCCGGTCAGCCGAAGATCCAGAACATCCCGCCGACAGATTCGGCAAGCACTAGGGATACCGGAACAGACGAAGGCTGTCCTGGTTACCATGGGGGGAACTCCCTGGCGACACCCGTTTCTTCATAACTTGGCGGACCAGGCAGGGGTTTGCTTGATTGTGCCGGGTGCTGATAGGAAACAGAGGCTTGGCGATGGGCGGGTCAACACTTACGACAACCTGGTGCTCTTGCCCCACCACTCGCACTTCTTTCACCCAGACCTGGTGAATGCCAGCGATGCAGCTATTGGCAAAGTCGGCTATAGTACCGTGGCTGAGGTATACTGGAGCGGTGTGCCTTTTGGTTATGTGGCGCGTCGCAAGTTCCGCGAGTCGGCGCCGCTGGTCAGATACATTTGGGACGAGTTGCCGGGATTGGCCATAACCGAGGCCCAGATAGAAGACGGAAGTTGGGTAACGTTGCTGCCGGGTCTCCTGGCCTTGCCGAGAGTGTCACGACAGGGGACCAACGGGGCGGACGCGGTGGCACGCTTCATATTGAATCTGTTGCGGTAATGCAGCAATCCAGGGGCCAGTTTCTTTCATAACAATTTGGTGACGTCCTGATGATACATTGGCTGCACCAGTTCTTCGAGACGAATCGATTTTTCTTTGTGTTCGTGTACGGCCAGGTGTTCTTCGCCGTGGGATTGGCTATCGCTCTGCAGTCTCGGCGGTACAGCCGGCTGTCGTTAGTCAGGAGCCTGCCCTTCCTGGCTGTGTTTGGCGTTGCCAACGGTTTGGCCCAATGGGGGAAAATATTCATTCCCCTCCAGGCAGCGTACCTGTCGCCCACCCAAATCGCCGCGCTGGAGTTTGCCCGAGTCTCCTTGCTGGCCCTGTCGTTCGCTGCCCTTATGCGATTTGGCCTGCTGTTATTGACGCCAAGACTCCTCCCGCAAGGATGGGTCACCTGGTTGCCGGTGGCGGTGATGGTAGCGTGGGAGGTGGCGTTGGTGGGGAGTTGGCTGCTCGAAGTGGAGTCCGAGGAGGTCCTCTTGGGGTGGGGGGAAGCACTTAGTTATTACTGCCTGGCCGGCCCTTCGGCCTTTGTGGCTGCACTGGGACTTCATCATCATGTGCGGCAGGAGATCAGGCCCCGCAACCTGCTGGCCATCGAGAGACACCTGCGAACAGCCAGTCTTTCGTTGATCACGTTGGCCGCCATGCAAATTGTCTTCGTGGCCGGCGCTGCTTTCTCTCCTGCCTATGCCGCCAATGGGGATTATCTGGAACGGTACATCGGGGTCCCTGTTTACGTGTTTCTGTCGATCTTGGGGGTGATCCTTGCCTACAGCATGATTCGGGCAATGGGGATTTTTCAGATAGAAATGGGGCAGGCACTGCAGGAGGCAGCCAGAACCAGGCTGCTGATGGCTGACCGGGAGCGGATTGGACGCGAGTTGCACGATGGCACCATTCAATCAATCTACGCCGCCGGGCTGGTGCTGGAGAGCGCCAGCTATTTGATTGACGATTCGCCGGCCAAGGCCAGGACCAATCTGGCAGAGGTGATGCAATCGCTGAACGATACGATCCAGGAGATCAGGCGCTATATCTATGACCTGCGGGCCGAGCCCGAAGCCGAGTCCATTTACCTGGATCAGAACCTCAAGCAGCTGGCGCGGGATCTGGACATTAACGCATTACTGACCGTTGACGTGGTCATGGAGGGGAAAGACCCTCACAGGCTGACGCCGGGCCAACATCAGCATATTCTGCGCATCGCTCAGGAAGCATTTGTCAACACGGCCCGCCACGCGCGTGCCAAGCGCGTGGACGTGCGCTTGCAGTGGAAAGAAGATCGCTTGAATCTGCGCATTGCAGACGATGGCATCGGTTTCACGTTCTTGTCCAACGATGGCCACGGACAGGGATTGCGCAATATGCGCGAGCGTGCTGACCTGCTGGGAGGTATGTTGGCAATTGACAGTGACCTCGGTGGGGGGGTGATTATCGACCTGGAAGTGCCGTACCAGGTTGAGACAGACGCATTGGGCGTGATGCCTGTCTTGTGAGGATGATGCTGTGAGGATAATGGTGGTCGATGACCACGAAGTAGTTCGCTTGGGTCTGAAGGGTCTCTTGGAACGACAGCCAGGCTGGTACGTGGTGGCCGAGGCTGCCGCTGCGGGAGAGGCGGTTAGCCGGGCGGTTGAGAACAGGCCAGATGTGATAGTGATGGATATCCGGCTTGCCGGGAGCAGTGGCATAGATGCTTGCCGACAAATCATCCAGCAACTCCCGGACACCAGGGTGATTATGCTTACGTCGTATGCGGAAGATGGACTATTGTTTGATGCCATCGCGGCCGGTGCGGCCGGTTATGTGCTCAAACAAATTGGCAGCGACGATCTGGTGCGCGCCATAGAGACCGTCAGTCACGGCGAAGCGCTGCTAGACCCCAGTCTCACCTCCCGGGTGTTGGCCAGGGTACGCGAGGCCACCCGAAAAGAGGCATTGGCCGCCTTCGCTGATCTTACCGAACAAGAGATACGCGTGTTGTCTCTGATTGCTGAAGGCAAGACTAATCGCGAGATTGCTGAGGCACTGTACCTGGGCGAAGGTACAGTGCGCAATTATGTGAGCAATATTCTGAGCAAGTTGGGTGTCTCCAACCGGGCCGAAGCTGCTGCCTACGCGGTGCAGCATAACCTCAAGATATACACCGGAGATACCTGAGTCCCAAACCTCATCCTTGATCTTCGCCAACCAACTCTTCTCGTACTGCGTATATTGGTTTGTTCTGGCTCTCGTAATATGTGCGCACCACAAGTTCCCCCAACAGCCCCATAATCACTAATTGGACGCCCACTGTCATCAGCATGATGACAAAGAGCAGCAAGGGGCGCTCTGCCAGGGACGCGCCATAGGCAAACTTGATGACGGTCAGATAGATGCCAATAATTGCTCCCAGCAGGATAGACACAAACCCCATCAAGCCGAAGATGTGTATTGGCCGGGTGGAGTAGCTCAGCAAGAAGCGAACAGTCAACAGATCCAGCAGGACGCGCACCATGCGGCCTAGGCCATAGTTGCTCTGGCCGAACTTGCGGGGGCGATAACTTACGGGCACTTCGGCAATGCTGACACCATAATGACTGGCGACAGCGGGGATGAAGCGGTGCAGGTCACCGTAGAGGTTGATTTCCCGCACTACGTCGCTGCAATAGGCTTTCAGAGCGCAGCCATAATCGTGCAGGTGGACGCCTGTGACTGTGGAAATGAGCCAGTTGGCTGTGGCGGACGGAATCCGGCGGGTAAAAAAAGTGATGATACCCTCCTTCCAGCGATTCTGACGCCAGCCGCTGACCACGTCGTACCCTTCGTCGATCTTCTCCAACAGGGCGGGAATATCGGCGGGAGAGTTCTGCAGGTCGGCGTCCATGGTGAGGATAGTGGCGCCGGTGGCGCGGTCGAATCCGGCCGAGAAAGCGGCTGTCTGGCCGAAGTTGCGGCGCAGACGGACCACACGCAGCCGGGGATCACGTTCGTGCAGTGCTGCCAGCAAGGCAAAGCTGTTGTCGCGGCTACCGTCGTCCACGGCGATAATCTCAAAAGAGCGCCCGATTGATTCCAGCACAGGCATCAGCTCATCATACAAATAGGGGATGTTCTCAGCCTCGTTGTAGATGGGTAGGATGATAGACAGATCAGGCATCAGGGTGTCCTCTCTTCATCTTGATCGTGACCTCAGTATATCCTCTCCTGGTCCGGAGGGGAAATCTCCTGTGGCCTTCCGCCTGGCCTCCGCGCCCAACCATCGCTATGGGTGGATAGTTATGGTGGTCAGTTCCAGAATGGAGCCAACTGACTGTCCCTGCTCGCTGACGATGTCCAGCCGTTCCCATGTGTCGGGATGGTACACCCCGATGATTACCGGGTAGGTACCTGGAGGGATGGATGGGTCGAGAGTCACGCGGAACTGGCCCAAGGCAGTCTGTGGTGGACGCCATTCGTCGGTGCGCAGGCGGCAGGCTGGATCGTCGTCGTGTTGACCCCATATGCGGTCGGTTTCGATGTGTACGAATGCCCGGTAACGGGTGCTCATAGGGGCGACGGCCTGCCAGTGAAGTGTAAGTGCCACCGTTTCACCGGGCGACAGCTGCGTGGTGCTGATGTCGTATCCCCGCAACAGCAATCTCTCGCCGAATGTCAGATGCAACGGATGTTGAGCCGGGGCCTTCTGGGTGTATCGATCGGGGGTGGCTGAGCGGTCGAATGTGGCCCGGTAGTCGTCCACGTGGTACATCGCTGGTTCATCAGCCGCGGGTGCGCCGTCTTCATACAGGTATAATATGGGGTGATCGTCCACCAGCACGAGGCGAGTCAACCCGTATCCATTGGCTGGCAGGTGATCCATTGCTTCTGGGCGACCGCGGGCACCCGTGGCCACGAAGTAGTTGTCGGGGTCCTCGAAGCAGGAACGTGGCATTTGATGCGTGTACCAGATGGGAACGGCAAAGGATTCCTTGATGCTGCGAAAGTCGCCTTGCAGTGAGCCTTCATCGTAAAGGACACCCACTACCTTCCACCCGCCCAGGCGGGGATTGCTGACCAACTTGCGCGGTCGGGGCAGCCGGCCGTACAGGAGGCGATAGATTGAGGCCTCGTTATACTTCGCATCGGCTTCAGCGCGCCAGTAGGCGGTCACCGTGCCCAGAAACTGGAGATGTTGGTAGTACAATATCAGCCCCAGGATGCAGGTGATGACGACAACCGTCGCTACTTTCACGTATTGCCCCCACCAGCCATTCAGCCGCCACCAGAAAGCCTTCGCCCCCAATCCGGCCAGCAATAGCCAGGCGGGGTAGACATTTCTGATGTGGGTGGCTGCATCTCTGGCAAAGAAGGTCAAGGCCAGGTAGGGAACGCCAAACCACAGCACTAGACTCTTGACCTCGAACGATGTTTGGGGAAAGAGGGCCAGCGTCATGAACAGAATAGCGTACGGCAGGACGGCGCCGTTTAGCGCACCCCATTCCCACAGCCTTGGCCACGCAACGGTGGTCAGTGCCGCTGCGGCAAGGGCCACAGCCAACAGCATGCCGGTTCTTCCCAGCCGCCGTAGCTCTCCGGCGAAGACGATGCTAGAAAACAGGAGCACCAATGGCATGAAGTAACGCGTGCTGTATTCGCCTTCCATCTCCCACAAGTCCGCTACCTGATTGTACAGAATGCGCGTGCCTACCCGTTCTTCGGAGAAATACTCCACCGTGTGCTGGAAGTTGGGGTCCAGGAAAAAAGGAACGTAGAAGGCGGCGACCAGAATCGCGAACAGCGCTACGCCGGCCAATAACGCTCTCCAATGGCGGCGCCGTATGCCGGGATGCTTCCAATAGGTGAAGCCGATCATGAACATGAAGGGAGGCAGATACAGTGTCATAGTAGGATGTGACACCAATCCGATTCCCAGGAAGAGCCAGCCGAGAATCTGAATTCTGCCCCCTGTTCCTCCTGGAGCCGACCGCATCCGATAGAAGCCGTAAGCGCACCAGGCAGCCAGCACCCCCCATAAAACGACAATGCTAGGATTCTCAACGTGTCGGGCATAAGCTACCAGAAGGCCATTGACTGCCACAAACCCGCTGCCGATGAGGCCAACGACCGACCCACCTAAACGCCGGCCAAGCACGTATACGGCCAATACGGTCAGCATGCTGCAAATTACAAAGGGAGAGCGGGCTATGGCTTCATTGATCCAGCCGTGCATCAGCCACACCGCACCCGGTATCAACCAGTGGGTAGGGCCTTTGCTGTCCATGAACGGGGCATACTCCTCGCCCTTCATGGCCCGCACAACCAGGCGCATGTTCTCTA